>OMEK01000033.1_pt1 | contig 66798 bp, 59 predicted proteins | sample 1645351 | NCBI WGS metagenome assembly OMEK01 (sample SAMEA103958146, study PRJEB25191) | human gut metagenome
GCATTTGCACCTATTTTTATATTGTCTGCAATAATGATTCCACCTAACACCTTTGCCCCAACACCAATTTCAACATTATTCCCAATTTGTGGACAATCAGTCAATGAATCTGACTTTCCAACATTGCCAATACAATTATCTCCGTGCAATTGACAATTTTTCCCCACTTTACTGCTGCCATTTACCACAATACTCCCATTGTGATGTATAACCACCCCTTCGCCAAACACATTCTCCGGAATCTCTACGCCAATAAAAACGCCCAAATGATTTTTGTGAGTTCGTGCGATCCAGTATAGTACCATCCACAACGGATTTTTTGACTTTCGTGTTTTACTACGATAATACTCACACTTGCGAAGGAGCTTTATAAACCGCCAATTATAAACTCGCTGATTACAACTGATATTATCAAACCAATTATTAGGGTAATTTTTCTTTTCCCTATTTAATAATTTTCTAAGCTGTGCATATGAGTCAATTGTGGACTCATACTTTACATTTTCTTCCTGTACCCCCCCCCAATAGATTTTTGCTTGTTGCCTATACAGAGGTTCACAGTACTTAAGCAGAAAAAGTTCCAATCGCATACGTCTCGGTAATGCAGTTGTATTATCTTGAATGCTGTCTAGGAATGCTCTTCTTGCATTTCTTATGTCTTCCGCAGCTTCTTTGTTTCTGTCTTTTGCATACATCATTCGGAAGAAAAAAAGTCCACTTCTGACATAGAAAAGCACCTTATCCTTCCGATGATTTTCATTTGTTTCTATGTCATCAAAAACAGCTTTTGTCAAATAAAACGAGTCAAAAAACCGTGAACAGTCACTGCTGGCCATCGCCGACTCATCCTGTTTGATATAGTTATATTTGGGAGAACCACATTCGACAATCGTGTTAGCCTTTTTTAGTATTTCATAGTTGAAATACATATCTTCTGCAATACGCTTTCCAACTTGAAATCTTACATCACCAATAATAGATCGTGTATATAGTTTTGCCCACACTGTCCAACTGATATTATTTGTCGTGAAGAATTCTGATAGTATTTCAGTTCCGCGCTTTATTGATTCTTTTTCGCTACAAAAGCATTCCTTAAAGCTGCCATCATCATAACATTCTCTATGACCAGTTATTACAACATCAGCTTGTTCCTGTCGCATAGCATTCATCATACTTGCAAGCAAATCAGAATCTACCGTATCATCCGCATCGACAAATGTTATAAATTTCCCCTTTGAATTTTCGATTCCGCAATTTCTGGCTTTACTTACGCCTCCATTTTCTTGATGAATCGCCTTAATTCTCTGATCTTTCAAAGCTACTTTATCGCATTCCTCAGCTGTTTCAACATTTGATCCATCATCAATTATAAGAATTTCAAAATCAGAGTAGGTGCTTTTTAAAACACTTTCGACACAGCTATCTATTGTTTTCCCCGCATTATAAACAGGAATAATAATTGATATTAAATCATTCATCTCTAAATCCTCTTGATTTTTCGATATGTTTTGAATACAGTTCTGTATAGACATGGACTTATCATAAAAAGAGAAAACTGTATTTTTTTACTTTTGGACAAATAGTCCGCCTGTTTGATATATCCTTCATTTTGTTTGACTACATCGCGAAAATGCTGAAGCTGCTCTTTAGGACAAGTAACTTGATTTTTTATATAAAAATCATATACTGTCAACGCAGCCGAAGCATATGATGTGTGGCTTACAATCTTTAACTCTGGATATTTTTTGTCAAGATATATCATTTGTTCTCTAGCCGCATACTCATGATCATGATTAATCTTTGTGCTACGTGTAATACTATTATTTCGCTGGAGATAATTGTAGCACGGAGTATCCAAGTAGCTGATTGCCTGTGCTCTATCAAAGATTTTAAACATAATATAATAATCCTCGCTTAGCTTTCCAACTGGGAAACGAAGATTATCAAATAAACTTTTATGATAGAGCTTACTCCATGCCCCCATATCAAAAAGTCGATGTGTGTTCATTTCAACCATCGCATGATAGAAATCAAATGTACAATTTTTCCCGAGTGCTGCCTTATTTGCCTTTTTTCCGTCTTCATAAATATAATTAACCGCACACACAGCCAGTTTCGTGCCGTCATGTTTAATTAACCCTAAAAGATTTTCGTACATGTACGGCTCAATAGAGTCATCACTATCTACAAAACCAATGTATTGGCCAGATGCTATATCAATTCCCGCATTGCGTGCTGATGACAGGCCTCCATTCGGTTTATGAATTACTTTGATTCGGTTGTCTTTCTTTGCAAGAGAATCGCAAATATCGCCGCATTTGTCAGGAGATCCATCATCAACCAGAATAATTTCCAAATTAGAATATGTTTGAGCACTTATGCTGTTCACACATTTTTCCAAATACTGTTCCACTTTATATACTGGCACTATTACACTGATTAAAGTGTCATCTGTTTTTCTATATTCGCTCATTTTTCCATCATTCCTCACGCTGTTTTCCCCCCTGCGTTTGTATGATAAAGTCATAGTCGTTTCCGAATCTTAATGATTACCGAGGTGCTTTATCATAATGCGGGGTGTGATACTTAAAAAGGCTAATAATAACATCATCTGCTCTATACAAATTCAGGTAGTGATACCAAAAAGAGGTGTCATGTAGTTCGGAAAGCACAATTTTGAACATATTATCCTTTTTTTCAGTGTTTTCACTATGTATATCTCACTACATGCGTTCGGTTAGAGGAGATCATTTACTATCAGTGCCTTCATTTATTTTCTCCTGTACAGCTTCATGGTTTCTTTCACAACTTCATCCCAGTTGTACTTTTTACAGATGAAATCTGCGGCCTGCTTTTTGTGTACATCCACCTTTTCAGAATGGTCACAAGCGTCCTGCAGCTTTTCTTGCAAATCCTGCACATCAGCCTTTTTGACAATCAACGCCTTATCTTCCACAACCTCTGCGCACTCTGGAATGTCGGATACCAGACAGCAATTGCCGTAGCTCATTGCCTCCAGCAGACTTAATGGCATTCCTTCCAGATCAGACGGCAGCGTGTAGATATAGGCATTACTGTACAGTTCATCCAGCATCGCTCCCTGTACAAACCCGGTAAAGAGAATCCGATTGTCGTCCTTCGCCAGTTCTTTCAGCTCTGTCATAAAAGAATCCGTATCACTGGAGCCGCCCGCGATGACCAGTTTCTTATCCGTCCTGACATTCTTGAAGGCCTCGACCAGATATCGAATCCCCTTTTCCGGCACAAGACGCCCGAGGAACAGTATGTAGGAATCTTTTTTCAGTCCGAATTTCTCCGTGATCAGATTTGCTTCCCGAATCTGCGGCCTATTCACGCCATTAGGGATAAAGTGCGTTTCTCTTCCATAAGTTTCCTTAAAATAGTCCTGCACTCCTTTGCTCAGAACAATGACCTCGTCCGCATATTTCGCAGCATTTTTTTCGCCTTGGTGGATAAACTTAGAGCCAAGTCCTGATTGCCATTTCTCGCGCTGCCAATCAATGCCGCCCGATGTCAAGTCTTGGACAACTTTTTTCACAAATAAATTTGAAAAAGCGCAAAAAAATAAGCCCCACAAGGCTTTCAATCGGTTTTGTGAACCAATTTGAGCCTTGTGGGGCTTATCTGCTCTATATAGTATTTGTCTTATACTGCCTGCAACGGCGTGTCATCCATTACTCTCTTGAACTGCTCTACGCTCATATTAGCATCCTCGGCAGCCTGCTCGATTGTAATGCGGCCTTTTCTCACCTGCTTCACAAGCATCCTGAGTTCGCCTCGTTCTTCGCTTTCGTTCATCATTTCCTCAACAGCTTTGCACACATCAATCACCTCCGCGCCCTCTGGAATATCCAGCGGTGTATTCGTAACTGCTTTAATAACCCTCGCCGCGTTTGCTTCTATCAGCATACGCGGATTATCCGTCAAAAATTCAGATAAGCGTTTCTTATCTTTGGAATACTTAATGTATCCAATGACTTCTCTCAGACTTGAAGAGAATCTTTCCAAATCCTCTGCGCTTAGCTTTGCAGGGTCAATCAGGTGAATCTGATAGTCCTGCACAAAGTTCAGAAGATTCTTATTTTTAACCGCCATCATCTCATGGAGTGACAACGGCCCATCCCATTCATTTGCGCCAAAGTGCAGCACCAGCGTGATAACAGGTGTAATCTTATCTTCTTTGTAGAATCCAGAAAGATACTCGCCACGGCTATGCCCTTTTGCATCTCCATCACTCGCACGATGCTTGGCTGCAATATCAGCCACCTGTTTTCCGTACTGGAGAGCATCATAGATGATGTTGCGGACAGGCATTGCATAATGAATGTCAGTCTGATTTTCGATTCCCAGTAAAATGTACGCAGCCTCATCATCCTGTTTAATGATTGCTGATTTCAGCACATCACGGTATTTCTGAACTGCTTCTTCTGGCTGCTTTCCCTCTTCATCCTGTGATCCAAACGGTAATGCAATCTCCGTAGTATCCAGTTCTTGCAGTTGTTTAGGGTCTACAACCGCCTCACCGCCATAGATCAAGTAATTAAACGCATCTGCAAACACAGAATTATCTTTCATATAGGCTTTAGTCACGGTATCAGCTAATCCCATTGGCTTACACCTCCTTGTCGTAGTCAATAGTAGCTTTGTCCGCCATTGTAATTCTATCTTACCATAAACCGCCCATCATATCAAGCTGTGCAACTCCCTCAAAGTCCTTAAATTTTTACGAACAGTTGTCCATAATATAACATTGTTGCTGATATTATATCATGGGCAACCGCTTGATGCCGCTCCCCTGCCGTGCTATACTTACCCTATACAAAATCATCAAGAGGGAGTGCATTGCCATGAGCAAAAGACTTGTCGCTTACTTTTCTGCCACCGGTGTCACCGCAAAAGTTGCCGAAAATCTGGCGGATGCCATCGGTGCAGACATTTTTGAGATTCAGCCGGAAGTGCCATACACCAAGGCCGATCTGAATTGGATGGACAAGAAGGCTCGCACTACCATCGAAATGAGCGACCCAACCTCTCGCCCTGCCATCGCTGCCAAACGTGATAACATAGACGAGTATGACACCATCTTTGTCGGCTTCCCTATCTGGTGGTATGTTGCTCCGACCATCGTCAATACATTTTTAGAGAGCTACAACTTAAAAGGTAAGACCATCATCCCCTTTGCTACCTCCGGCGGCAGCGGCATGGGTAAGACCAATGAAAAACTTGCGCCGAGCTGCCCTGGGGCAAAACTGCTGCACGGTAAGGTGTTCAACTCCTATTCCAGCAAAGCCGACTTGTCTGCATGGGTAGAAACGCTGAGCCTGTAACTTTCACATTCCTGCGGAATGAAACGCCCTCATAGCTGAGAAGATTTACGAATCCTCTCAACTATGAGGGCGTTGTTTTTTATTCATGCAGTTCCAAGGGCAGGCCATCCGGGTCAAAGAAAAAGGTCATTTTCTTTTTGGTGTAGCTGTCTAATCGAATCGGTTCACATTCAATTCCCATCTGCGCAAGTTCTTCCACGGTAGCTTCCACATTCTCCACCCGGAACGCCAGATGCCGCAGACCGCAGGCTTCCGGCCTGTTTACACGTTTGGGTGGGTTCGGCTCTGCAAAAATTTCCAGTTCAATCGCATCGGCTCCATCACCGACACACAAATCCAGTTTCCAGTCATTCCGCTCCTTGCGGAAGTTTTCTCTTACAACTGCAAAGCCCAGTTTGTTCACATAAAAATCTTTCGACTTTTCATAGTCAGAAACGATAATCGCCACATGATGAATCGCCGCCAATTTCACTATCTGTACGCCTCCCTATTTTATATGTACCATGCCTGCCGAAGCATTACTGCCGCCAGTTCCAGAAGCACGATCACGCTGCCGACCACCTGCGGTATCATAAAAATCACGAATCCACCAATCAGCATTTGAAGTGCTTCCATCCCCTGTGATTGCTGCAGCAGGAACGAAAGCATCGCCGTTACCAATAGAACACTGCCCAGCAGATAGAAAAACCATGCCGAACAGTGATGCAGAAATACCACAAACCATTTTGCCAGCCACACAGCAAGAATCAGCGGCAGGGTTATCATCACCAGCACCAATTTTAACAGCCATCGAATCGCTTTCATAATGTCCTCTTTCCGGCCGTTTTGTTGCCCATATTATAACACACTCTTTGATGTTACAACATGGACAACTCAGCCTTTTCAAACTTTAACCTGTGTGTAACGCTTTTACAGCATCCTGAATGCTCTGCTCATATTTGAACCGTACCACAATGCGCCCGCCATCATATACAAAGACATTCTCAATGAACGCCGACACCATACTTGCCGTAAGCCGCGTTCCATTCAAAAAGTTTTCTGCCTGCTCTGCCGCTGCGCGCACAGTTCCCGGCACAATGCTCTTGGTGGATTCTTCCACTTTGGATTGTTCAATTTGCTCTTGTACCTCTGAAATTCGTCTATCACACTCCTGCTTTTTCTGCTTGTAAGTATCCAGTAAGAGCGTTCCTGCTGCATATTCCTCATACATCCGCATCTTCTCCCCTTTCAGATTTTTAAGTTCCTGCTCCATCAGAGTTTTGCGGCGGCTTGCCTTTTTGTGGGCTTCCTTCAATCCTTGTTCTTCCTTTTGAATATCTCCATAGAGGACATCAAGCAGGGAGAGTTCCTTTTTAAGTGCTTGAAAAACCGCATTTTCAATGTCACTGACCTGAAAGACTTCGGATGTACATTGAGTTTGCCCCACAAGTTCCAGTCCTTCTCTGCACCAGAATGTTGGAACAGCCTGTTTGAAATTGTGCGCCATCACTCGCCTGCAATTTCCGCAGCGGACTTTTCCTTTCAGTGGGAAGTCCACACCGCCCATCAACACTTTATGGCTGTTGCTCTTTATGACAAGCTGCGCCTTTTCAAATTCTTCCCGGCCGACGATTGCTTCATGGGTTCCCTCTGTAATAAACTGCTGTCCTTTGGGGACTGTTCGGACAATGCTTTTGCCAGAAATCAGAGTTTTGGTTTTGCCCAAAACCATCGCCCCGGTGTACACATACGCCGTGAGGATTTTCCAAACGCGAGAACTGTCCCACAGAATCACTGGGGCAATGGTATAGGTCGTTTCTTTGCCATACGCCTTATTTTCTTTGTTATATACGCTCGGCACAGGAACATTTTCGTCATTGAGCATCATCGCTATCTCTCGCGTTCCCAATCCTAAAATCGCAAGATCAAAAATGCGCCGCACGATTTTTGCTGCTGGCGGGTCAACGATAAATGCGCCCTTTTTGTCCGGGTCAAACTGATAGCCGAACGGTGCAGCAGATGCCGTTGTGATGCCTTTACGCCACTTGACCTGATTGGCAGTCCGCAGTTTCTTTCCTGCATCCCGGCAGTACATGGTATTTACCAGATTACTGACAATCACATCCATGCCCAGCGTTGTACCTTTATAATTATTGCTGTCATAGTTATCATTGATGGCAATGAGCCGGACACCCAGCAGGGGAAAAATCTGCTCCATGTACTCACCCACACCGATATAATCACGGCCAAAACGGGAAAGGTCTTTCACGATGATGGTATCAATCTTGCCATTGCGTACACCATCCATCATCTGCTGGAATCCAGGTCTGTCAAAATTGCTGCCTGTGTAGCCATCATCTACAAAATCCATCACAGGCACATTTTGCAGACTTTCTTTGCAGGAGATATACCGTTGGATTAGTTCTTTCTGGTTCTCAATGCTGTTGCTCTTATCCTTGCCATCTTTGCCCAAATCGCCATCAGCCCTTGAAATGCGCTGATACGCTGCAATCATGTTTCTGCACTCTCCTTTCCAAGTTCTGTAAACACATCCCGAAATCCGAAAACAATCCGAATCCGCTTGTCCGCACTCACTTCGATTTTCTGCACAAGGGATTTTACCAACTGAATGTCAAATTCAAAGTTGTCCAGATGTTCTTCCAAATGAGAAGTCATATTCAGGTATTCTTCGATTTGCTGTTCTACCTGAACTTTTTTGTTCTCCGCTTCCTGCAGCGCGGCTCGCAGGCCATCATATTGTCTGGAATAATCTTCCCGAATCAGTTGGTAATCTTCGGAATCCACCACACCAGCCACATAGTCCGCATAAAGCTGTTCCCGTTTCTTTGCCATCTGACTGACTTTATCGGTCAGGCTCATTATTTCGCCCTTTGCGCGGTAGACAGGATTTTGCACATCTTCAATTTTTCGCAGTTCTTCTACCACCTTGCGCCTATCACTAAGTTGTGTAATAAACAGGTGCAGCTGATCCATTATCAAGGCTTTCAGCAACTTTTCTGTAATCTGGTGGCCGATGCACTTATCGTCGGCCTGCCGCGCCTTGCAGATGTAATAGCAGACCTTTTTACTTTCTTCCGCTCCATGCGGCAGTCGTTCAAACTCCATCGGTCTGCCACAGTCTGCACAAAACACCATTCCTGCAAGGTCATTCTGATATTCTGTCCGAATCTGCTCCGACTTTGCTCTTACGGTATGGAATACCGCTCGATTCTTGTCCAAGATTTTTTGCACCTTTTCAAAATCATCCCTTGCGATGATGGCCGGATGTGTGTTCTTTGCCACATACCACTGTTCTTTCGGAAGGTCGCGCTTGTCTTGTCCTGCGAATAACTTCTGTGTACTTTTATTGTTGATGGTATCGCCCACATAGGTTTGATTTTCCAAGATGTGCCGGATCGTGGTTACGCCCCACTTTTTACAGGTAAGTACTTCTTTTCCCTCAACCATTTTTCTATGCCACTCCCGTGGAGTCGGAACCTGCAGCAATGTCATTCGTCGAGCAATTTCAAAAATAGGTACACCCATCAGTTCCCACTGGAAAATCAACTGCACATAAAATGCAGCTTCCGGGTCAATTTCATTACGCTTTGTCACGGGGTTCCGAATATAGCCATACGGAGCATCGTTTCCGACTGCATAGCCTGCTTCTTTCTTACGCTGCAAAGAAGTCCATATCTTTTTGGATATGTCTTTCGCGTACATTGCGTTGACCATATTCCGAATCGGGAGAGCCAGACTTTCCATGTCCTCTTTGCGCGTACTGTCAAAATTATCTGTAACAGCAATCAATCGAATCCCCAAAAATGGGAACACCGTTTCGATATAGTATCCTGCTTCCAGATAGTTGCGACCAAAGCGCGAGAGGTCCTTCACCACAATGCACTTGATTTTCTTCTGCCGCACATCGTTCATCAGGCGGGTAAATGCAGGCCGCTTAAAATTCGTTCCCGTAAAACCATTGTCGAAGTAGGTGTCCACATAACTCAGTTCACTGCTGCGATTGATATAATCCTGCACCAGCGCGATCTGCGTTTCCATGCTTTCTTCTTTTTCTTCATCCTCAACAGAAAGCCGCCCATAGATTGCTGCTGGTATTTTTGCTTCTTCCAGCTCCGGCAGCAGCACGGAAGCTGCCGCCTGTTCCGGCTGCGGGAGATTCTTTCTACTCTTTCGTGCCATCGTCTGTTTCCTCCATCTCTATCCGACCAAGCATCTGCTTCCATTCATACGTTTTCATTGTCAAGCCGATTTCTGCCTGTCCATCGCCCAGTAATGTAACCGTGACCTGCTCGATATACTTTTTCACAAAACTGCGGTCAAGTTCCTCCGGGGCCTTATACTGTGCCATCTGCTGAATCCATGGATTGCGCAGGCTCAATGCCCGTTCCCATACCAGCGTATCCTCCATAATTGCTGTAAGCTGTTCATTCAATTTCCGATGCGCTTCTTCATAGTCCATCAGTTCCGCATGGTACTGTTCTTCGGTGATTTCATTTGCCATATAACTTTCATACAGCGGCACACGGCGAAACTGTTCCATATTCAGTTCAGCTAGAACGGACTTCATCTGCACAGACCTCTCGGCCCGGACGACCTCAATCGCTTTCTTGCCTGCTCCCTGCTGAATCGCCGCAGCCAGCTTTTCTTCTTCCAGATGTTCCAGTTCCAGAGCATCCATCACATTTTTATAAATGGTAGCTGCCGGAACTTTCAGATTCTTTCCGTTTTCCTTGTGTGCGCGGCAGTAACGGCAATAGAAAAGTTCCTCCCCTGTTTTCTTATCCTTGTGCCAGCAAAGTGCGCGTCCACAGGTACAGACAATGTGCTTTGCCAGCGGATTCGGCTTTTTGTAGCTTTTCCGAATGGAGATTTTGTTTTCGCCCTCGCGCAGATTGCACGGGAACGCATGAAACTGTTCTTTGGTTATGTATGGTTCATGGCAGTTTTCTGCAATGATCTGGCGGCTTCCATTTGCCGCCGCACCCGTATAAGTCGGGTTTCGGAATAAACACCTCAGCATATCCGTTGTCCACTGGTCTGGTTCCTCATCATAAGGTTTTCCCAAAATTCTCTTTTTGTGCTTCATGGGGGGTTCCACGCCCTGCTCATTTAACCACTTTGCAATATCACGCATTTTTCGACCGGACGCATATCTGGAAAAAGCCTCGCTCAAATAAGGAGCCACTTCTTCATCCTTTATCATGTTGCTTTCGCCATTCCTGCGGATGTAACCAAACGGAACAGAGTTTGTCAGCCGGAATCCTGCGCCCTGTTTCTTTCTCCACGCAAACATGATTTCCGCGTGCATCTCACAGCGTTTTGCTTCAAAATAGTCCTCGACTTCTTTTCGGCTGACGGCTCTGGTATCCAAACCCTCCTCCAGCACGATCAGGTCGATGCCCGTTGCATAGAGCGTTTCCTTGATTGCCTGCCGTACCGCTGGGAAATCCGGCCCACAGTAATACATGGATGCCACAATAATGCAATCAAATTTTCGCTCTACGCCATCATTGGTCATTTGGTCGAACGCGGCGCGCGCCTTTTCATCGTTCTTGCGGTCAGAATACTTTTTCTGCAAATCCAGCTCTTTATGTTCCGCCAGATATGCCGCAATGCGCTGATTCTGCTCGGCAATCGTCAGTTTACTTTGATGGTTCTTCCAAGGAAGTGTCCGGGTATAGCTTACACACTTCATACTGCACTTTCCTCCGTTTCTGCTGCCGGAACACTACTGCAATATTCCAGCACATTGCGAATTTCCTGATCGAACCGATACTGGATATGAATGTGTTCCTTATCATAGACGGTGATGCTCTCTACCAGTTCCACCAGAACGCGGCGGTTCAGACTTGTCAGGTTTTGGTAGGACTTGAAATCTTCAATCCACGGCAGATGTTCCACATCCAGATTGTTCAGACAATCCCTCTGGCGGTTCATTTCTGCTTTGGCCTTACGGATAGCTTCAACCTTTTCATTAAAGGAATGGCTGAACTCCTTATACTCTTCCTTGCTGACAATACCGCTGCTCATATCCTCATAAAGCTGGCGGCGCAAGGTCTGGTATTTCTGTTCTTCCTGCTCCAGCATCTTCAGATGTTCTTCCACAGATTTCAGTCTGCGTTCATTCTTGGGAATCTCATTGATTTCATCCAGACGATGTTCCAGTCCACTGATCTGCTGGATCTTTCCCTGCAATGCGGCCAGCACCACCTCTTCCAACTTACTTTCGCTGATAAGATGCGAGGAACAGCCCAGACCGTTGTGGTTTGTGACGCAGTGCAGATAAATATATTTCTTTCCGTTTTTTGATACGGTACGCCGCACCATGTTCTGTCCACAGCCGCCGCAGCGAACGATGCCCGAAAATAGATTTACAGTCTGCTGGCCTTTCGATGCGCAGGTGTCCAGCTTCAAAACTTCCTGCACCGTATCGAACAGCTTTTGCGGAATGATTGCTTCGTGCATATTGGGAACTCTGATCCAGCCGGATTCTTCCACATCCCGAATTTTCTTGATTTTGTAATTGATTTTCTGCCGTCGGCCCTGCACCATCGTCCCGGTGTAGACTTCATTTTTCAGAATCCGAAGTACCTGAATTGCCTGCCACTTCGCATGAGTGCCAGCTTTGAAGCCACTGTGATAGTTCAGACCGCACAGCCGTTTGTACTCGCTGGGGGCCAGCACATTCTCGCTGTTCAGCTGTTCGGCAATCGCCTGTGCGCTCATACCTTCCAGTTTTCTGCGGTAGATAGAACGGACAATATCTGCTGCATACTCGTCTACCACCAGACGGTTTTTGTTCCGTTCATCTTTGCAGTAGCCGTAGATTGCATAGCCACCGATGAACTCTCCTTTGCGCCGTTTCATGTCCAACTGGCTGCGCACCTTGATGGAAATATCCCGGCAGTAGGAATCGTTCAGAAGATTCTTGAACGGAACTACTATACTGTCCGAATCACTGCTCTCGGAATTTGCATTGTCATAGTTGTCATTGATAGCGATGAAGCGAATCCCCATCATCGGGAAAATCTGTTCCAGATACTTTCCCATCTCGATGTAGTTACGGCCAAGTCGGGATAAGTCCTTAACGATGATGCAGTTGATTTTGCCGGATTTAATATCCTCCATCATCCGCTTAAAGCCCGGACGTTCAAAGTTGGTTCCTGTGTAGCCATCGTCAGCGTATTCTTCGACCAAATGCAGTCCTGGCCGTTCTGCTGCAAAATCCCGAATCAGTTCTCTCTGATTGCCGATGCTGTTGCTCTCGGCCTTGTCACCATCCTCGATGGACAATCTCAGATAGGCCGCTGCCCGTATGTCTTTATTCTTTTCCTTGTAAAAAAACAAAGCCATTAAACCTCCTGTCTCCACGCAAATTGCATGGTAAAATCCAGAAAGTTAATGGCTTTTGATTGCACTATTCACTTAACCCGTCTGTATTTTACCAAGCTGTGACACGAAAATCAAGCTGCTGCGCACATTTTTCAAAATTTCTTTTTCAGTGCTTTCCCATACTCTGCAGCAGGCAATCCCACAGTTCGCTGCCCTCTGGCCGGAACGATTCATATACGGTGATGCCCTTGATGATGGCTTTTCTGTGATGCACAGGCTCCGTATGTTCCTGTTTAGGCTTTTCATCAAAACGCTCTTTCTGCTTCATGAAATCAATTCCCCCTTTACTAATAGGAATCCAGAAGGGCATTTTGGAATACAATTTTTGAAAAAATTTCAAAAAAATTTGAAAAGTGTATTCCAAATCGGGGCTGCGGATTCCTATTTATAGAAGGACTTCTTTTGATAGGTCTACGGCATACGGTAAAAGACAGGTCTTTTTCTGTCTTAGAGCAAGATTCGCCTATGGTAACTCAAAACTCACTTTCGTGATTTTTCGTTCCCGGCAATCTTGATGGGGATTCCGTTCCCCATTCCCACGGTACGCACAAAATCTCAGATTTTGGCTATCTGGCTCCACATGAATGTGTTCGCAGCCGAACGCCTACGGCTTATCGGGAGTTGCTTCGCAACTATAAAATGCAGGAGGATTATACTGTGGCTCGACCAAAAAAGGACGAAAGTATCAGGCGGACTAACAATGTAATGGTTCGCTTTACCGATGTAGAGTATGCACTGGTTTCGTGTTCTGCTGAACAGGCTGGCTATCCCATTGCCGTTTATGTAAGGAAACAGGCCATAACCGAGAAACTTCACGTTCATTACAACATCGTTGCCGACATTGCAGAACTGCGAGATTTTGCAAGACAGCTTTCCCATATCGGAAATAACCTGAACCAAATTGCAGCCTTTTTCAACAGCGGCGGCATCCAATCTCGTGCCATTCTGGAAGAAATCAATCGTTGCATGACTGACCTTCGCGCTATGCGGAAAGAAATTGCAGGACTGGCAGGTGATTATCGTGGCAATCTTAAAACACGTCGCGGGTAAAAGTGCAGACTATGGTGCTACACTCGACTATTTGAAATATGAGCATGATGAAGTTCTGAAGAAACCCCTGCTGGATGCAAACGGGAACTGGGTACTCCGCCGAGATATTCTTCTGGAGGGCATAAACTGTGAGCCGGAACTTTTTGATGTGGAGTGCGAAATGCTTAATGCGCAGTACCACAAGAATCAAAATTACAATGAAATCAAGACGCACCACTACCTCATCAGCTTCGATCCTGCCGACAAAGACGAGTGTGAACTGACAGGTGAACAGGCGCAGGCCATCGGCATGGAATATGTAAAAGCTAACTTTCCGGGGCATCAGGCGTTGGTCTGCACCCACATGGACGGTCACAACGGCAGCGGCAATATCCATGTGCATATCGTAATCAACAGTCTGCGAAAGCTGGATGTTCCGCAGCAGCCCTTTATGGAACGGCCCATCGACTGTAAGGCGGGCTACAAACACCATCTGACGAAAGATTACCTAAAGCATTTACAGCAATCTCTTATGAATATCTGCTTGAGGGAAAATCTCAATCAGGTCGATTTGCTTTCCCCGTCTGTCAACAAAATTACGCAGCAGGAGTATTATGCTAAACAGCGCGGGCAAATCAATCTGGACAAGTTGAACGCTGAGCTTATTGCAGAGGGTTTCACTCCCATGAAAACCAAATTTCAAACGGAGAAAGATAAGCTGCGCGACGCCATTACTGCTGCGGCGAAGAAAGCAAAATCTTTTGAAGAATTCTGCTGCCTGCTCCAAACCGAATCCAACATTTTGGTAAAAGACCACCGTGGTCGATTTAGTTACCTTCTCCCGGACAGAGAAAAACACATCTCTGCCAGAACGCTGGGAACCAGTTTTGACCGTGAACATCTTATGACGCTTTTTGAAAGTAACGCGATCACCGCTGCAAAAGAAAAACAGCAATGGAGTGTTGCTGACCCCATTGCCGTTCTCTATATCAAGTCCAATCTTCGTCTGGTAGTGAATTTGCAGGACTGCGTAAAAGCCCAGCAAAGTCGCGCCTATGCTCAGAAAGTCAAAATTTCCAATTTGCAGCAGATGGCAAATACCATCGTCTATGTACAGCAGCACGGCTACGACAGCTACGATGATTTGAAAATAGCGCGCGATGAATTATCTGCCAAAATGTCAGATGCCCGCAACACCGCCAAATCTACCGATGCCGACTTAAAGCTGCTGAATGAGAAGATTCACTATCTGGGGCAGTATCTTTCCACAAAGGCTACATACAAAGAATTTTTGCAGGCGGGCAACAAGAAGATGTACCGTTCTGCACATCAGGATGAAATTGCCAGATACGAAGAAGCCGTTCAATTCTTGAAACGCAATTCCACGAATGGCACAATTCCCACGATGAAAAATTTACGAGCAGAAAAGGAAAAGTTGCTTTCTGCTCGAACCGCACAATACGAAAGCTACATCTATTTCAAAGATTACTACCACGAACTGCAAACCGCTTGCCGGAATGTTGATATGATTCTTGAAACGGAACACACGCAGCAGCACAGCCGTACCCAGCCAAAGCGCAGCTACGAACAATCTATTTGATACAAACGGAAAAGCAGGTACAAGACCTTTCTTCCATGAAGTCTTGTACCTGCTCTCTTTTGTTTCTATACTTTCAATGGCTCAATTTGATTGGTTTTACGGTTGAAAAAGTATTCTTCTTTTTGGCATTGCTTGTAGCCAGTTCTCAGATAATACAGTGTAAACCTTGCCTCGGTTCTATTTATTTTATACAGGTCAATCCCAAAATGGTAGTTTATATGGCATACAAGTCTTTTTACTTTGCGCGCATCGCCCTGTCCCGGTTTAGATGCTTTCTTCATCTCACAGCAAAAAATGTTATAGTTGATACTTCTTCTTTTATGTAAAACAATATCTGGTGCCGTCCATCTTTTCTTTTTATCTTCACTTCCCGGATATTTAGGTTTTATGCCAGTGTCCATGCGATTATATTCAATATCAATCACCAATTCTGGCATCGGGAAGATTTCTCGATAGATTTTATCCATGTGCATTGCGATTTTGCCGGCAATCGTTCGTTCCTGCGCCCCCGTAACAAATAATTCTGTATCGTTCTCATAAAACAGCGTTAATGCCCGTTCCCATAGCAGAAGAACTTTTTCTTTTTCTTCGCAGCCCTGCACCTTGGTTTCCCCCATTTCCTTATTTTTTCTATTATGTACAACCATTTTACAAATAGCAAGACCTTTCAATAAAAAAGAGTGGCAGTTCCTTTTAGGGGAACCACCACTCTACATCATAACGGATTTTTAATTTCTACGACTTCGCTCCTGCTGTTGCTGCTGAGTCTGCTCTTTCTGTTTCCGCTCTACTTGCTTGATATGCAGCCGATCCAGCACCGACCATCTGCCACCAATGCGCCGTGGCTTTTTCGGCACATTATTCACGCAACCATCTATCATGTCGTAATTCTGCTCTGTGCCGGATTCCCGCGCACGTTCATACGTTCCATTTGTCAAGCATTTCTCATGTTCGGTCATATCCTGCTGCTTTTTTTCAGCACGATGAACATATTCCGCAAGAACCGCACGAACATTTTCAAAGCCGTTCGGTGCATCCGCCACAAATACACCTTTGCTGTCTACCACGATTGGTGAAACAGTATCTTTGCGCTGCTCATTACGCATCATAAAAAAGCAAACGCCCTCGACAACTTCGCTATCATACGGAAGCCATGTCCCAGTCTTTCCATCAATCTGATAATTGGGAACCATGTAGACAACAGTATTTCCGGCTGCATCAGCATCCATAAAGCCACCGAATTCTACCAGTTCCTCTTTATCGACGTAGAAAAACTTACGTTCCTTTTCTTCATCCCATACGATCACATCGCCAACACCAAAGGAACGACCAATAAATGTGTTTGGCCGCTTTTCTTCCAGCCGCTTCCGGGCTGTCATCGGCGTATCGCTGGGGGCAGGCTTTCCTTTATATGCACTCTGGTAATTCTGATGATGAATCAAAAAGCCGTCCTCTACCTGCTGTGCATAGGATTTTGCCCAATGCTGATGATGTACCTCTTTGATTTGGAAAACTCTATACTGGTTTATCATTTTACGTTTTCTCCATCCGCCTCCTCTGGCCTATGCCATTCCAGCTCCAGCCCCTTGAACTGCTGCTCGTTCAACTGCTGCATCTTCGGGATGGTCTGCTGGACAAGCGCAGACATCTCTGCATCCTCTGCCACAAGCGGCTGGATCTCCGTCAACACCTGAATCGTATCTTTGAGTGTCGGCTGCTCAAACATCGCCATCAGCATCAATTCCAGTTCATCAAAGCGTACATTGCTCATAACTCCATCCCTTTCTTTTTCGCTTTCTTCGGCTTATCCTGTTCCTGTGCAGGCTGCTCCTGCTTCTTGGCTTTCAGACTGCGCAGGGCATCCAGAACAGACTTTTTCGTACTGCCGCGTTCCTGCTCCTTACTCTGTTGTCGTGCCGCCATCAGCTTTTCCATATCGGAGATTGCCTGCTGCACCAGCTTATCATCCCTGAAATAGTTGATGGAGTTGATGTTCTCACGCTGCACTTTATCGTTCACGACCAACTCATACATTCCAACAAAGCCGCCATCTTCCTCGATGCAGAATCCAATGCACTTGTCAGCATTCATCCGTTCGGACGGAATCTTGTCGTAGGCTTCCAAGGCTTCTTCCATTGTCAGATGGTCGTGGAACTCTCCCGCAAATGTAAACTCCAAACACTCCGCAACATAAAAGCTGAGCGTTTCTTCCGGCGCAGGTCTTTCTGCGGCGAGTTTTTCTTTCAAAACCTCTGCCTGCTGCTCTGCCACCATATCGGCCTGTTCCCGCAGTTCTGCCGCGTCCATGACCCTGCCCTGTGCTGCATCGCAGCCAAACTCTGCAAGCAATTCCGTCATAGCATCCTGCACAGACTTATCTCCATCCGTTTCGAGAATGCCGCCATCCCGTTCCGTGAAGTCCTTATTATATAAGGTATAGTCGAAGCCATCGTCACAGGTCTGGATATGAAAATAGACATCCGGCAATTTGTAGGCCAGTTCCACATCCTGCACGGCTAACGCCCCCTGCAACGGCTGAACAACATGATTCTGGATATACGGGTTATCCCAGCCCGGAACCGTTTTATAGTCCTCTACGATGGTGTCAATGCCGTTTCTGCACTGCAAAACATCCAGTGAACCCGGCAGAGGATCAGGATTCTTCTCAACGCCCAAGGCTTTCATGTAATGGCTGGGAAGTGCCTGATACTGTGACATTGCATCGTCCAGATTGCCGAACCGCTCAATTTTCAAAGGCGCGGCCTGCAAATTTTCGACCACATAGAACTGTTTTACAAAAGGCTGTTCCTGTCTCTTCTGCGCTTCCAGTTCATCCCGGTACATCGTCACAAAGCCATCCAGAATAGCCGGGTGGCTGTCAACCACCCAGTCTATGCGGAAGGTCATGCGGTCTGCATCGTGTTCCGGGGTGCTGACCTGCTCTGCCCATTCCTTATTGCTGTGAGAAAAGCGGTCATCATAGCTTTTATGGTGCAGAGTGTTCGCCAGGATGTAGCCCACACGCTCCATGCCGTACTGCCGCACCACCTGAGCGACTGCATCATCGCCAAGGTACATCCCGTCATAATTGTCCGCAATTGCTTCATGGATTGCCTGCTTGCACTCGCTGTTCAGCCGATAGGATGTACGGTACAAATCCACCTCGTCACTTTCTTTGGCATAGCTGAACGGCTCGTAGTAGACAGGCACATCCGAATAGTCCTGTGCGCTGTTGTCCAGCACAGGCGCAGCCTTTTCAATAATCTCCGATACCACATCTTCTTTTTTCGGCATATTCCATTTTTCAGAGAGATATTTCTGCACGGCCTCCTGAAAATCTTCATCGAAGCCGTTCCACAAATCCTCTGCCACCAGCTTGCCCTGCTCATTGACTGCAACACAGGCCGCCATATCGCCGTGTTCCTCATGCTCCAGCAGGAAGAACTTCTCGCCACCAATTTCCGTTTCATCAATGGCGTACCATGTGCCGAGATGTCCCTCGACTGCGATGTGGTCGGAATCGCCGTGGATCAGACCATTTCTTTTCTGCTGCTGTTCCTCCATGAACTCTCGCACGGTCAACTCTGCGCCTGTGAAGTTCAGCCCTTCCTCGCCAAGTTCCAGCCGCCCCTCTGCGCCAAGGTCAAGTTCTTCGGCCATCAGAACAGATGCCGCATGGTTCACCACCACAGTTTTCTCCACTGTAATGGGCTGGCCTGGGTCATAGTCCGAACCGCGCAGATCATAGCGATATAAGCCCTCCGGCACATCTTCATCCCGCAGTCGGCCATTGCTGAAAAGACCAGACTTATCAAAGATTTCGATTTCCTGCAATTTTTCGTTCAAAAGGTTCTCTTTCTGCAAATCCATACTCCTTTCCTTGAAAAAATCCGGCAGTTCCGCAAAACCGATACTGTCCACATAGTAGGCTTTGACCGTACTGCCATCATTGAGTACCACCACATCACTGACCGACAGCGAATGCCCTGTAAAGTCTGCCGGGCGCTGGATATTGAACCGTTCATAAATGCCATCCAGCGTATCCTTGTCCGTAAGCGTTGCGGCATAGATCAGGTCATAATCTGCACGGGAAACCGTCATGCCTTTCTTCTCCACATAGTCTAGCCCCATGAAACGATAGTTATGTTCCGGGTCACGCTCTATGATCTGATAAATACCGAACTGCTTTTCGTTGCCATACAGCAGCACATTTTCCTGTTCTGTCATGTTCCGCTCCTGCTCCAAATCTGCTATTGCAATCTGGAAGGTATCGCTTCCGCGCTCGATTTCCTCTCGTGCCGTGACAAGAATCGGCCACGGGCTGATGCGGACGAGATAAATCTGCTTACCCTCGTCATACAGCCGTAGAGCCTGTTCACGATTTATTACTGTCAGCTTAAAATCCGGGCGCGCATACTCATTCTCTGCATAATCTTCCCGCTGCTCCAGCAGGATCGCATCCCATGCGTCTGCCTTAATGCCGAAAATGCCATTGTGCTGCTCGATCTCCTCTTGGCTTACATAATCGCCTGCTGTTCCATCACGGAACAATGGATAAATCTTCTCACCCAGCCGATGCCATTCCCGTGCTCCCTCTTTCGTCAGAGGGAACACATCATCGTGCAGATAGCCGTAGTCGTGCATTTCGGAAAGTCCAATCATCCCATCCGGGAGATTTTCGATTTTCTCCTGTGCATCGTACATCAGGCGGTTGAATTCTTCTTTGTCATCCTCTGCCAGTGCAGCCGCCAGACCGTTCACCAGTTCTTCCGTTGCAGCCTGGTCATCCAGCTTAAAGGCGAAATTCACGATGAGGTTTCGCTGCTCATCATCGAAAATCGTTATTCCCTGCTCCTTGTCGGCAATCAGCTTTTCCGCGTACTGCATCGCAGTCATACGCTCTGCACTCCTTTCTGCCACCGCTGTTTCCAGCTTTTCCAGAAAATCGGCTGCGGTCAATCGAATCGTATCCATCGAGTCTTTCAGTTCCTTCATCTCCTTGCCGCTGGCCCAGCTTTCCACATACGGAAACGAATAATCGGATGTATCAATGCCCAGAGCCGAACAGACCGTAAATGCGATGCTTTCGGCTTCGGTTTCTTTCGTGAGCCTGTCTTTTTCTTCGCCGTTCTGCTTCATGAAATCGCTGTTATGCAGCATCGCATGAGCGACTTCGTGGATCATCGTCTTGATGGTCTGGCTCTCGCCCATACCCGTCTGGATGCAGATTTCTTTTTCAATGTCGCTGTAATACCCTTTTGCGTCCCCTGCGATTTCATCAAACCGCATCGGCACAGGTGATACCTGCTCGATTGCTGCCGTCAGCAGCGCATAGTCTTTGACACTGGCCGTCAGTTCATTTACTTCCAACGACGGAATCGGTTCACCATCGGTCTGCGAAACATCGAAGACCGTCGTCACGCGGAAATGCGGAACCACATACTCCACACGTTCCATTTCCGGTTCACCGTTTTCGTTCAGCACAGCCAGACCCGTATCCTTGTCGATTTTCTCGCGCTCCTCCACTTCCTTGATGGGAGCCGGAGCGATAATCTGGATGCCCTTTTCGCCTTTTTTGACGTAACGGTTAAACTTATTCTTCCATGCGTTAAACCCTGCCACCAGTGTGGCTTCCGGCCGCTGCATAGCGATCAGCAGCGTATTGTTGAAGCTGTAATTGTGGAATTTTGCCATCGTGCGCAGGTACGTCGTATACATTTCCGATGTGAAAATGTCCTTTACACCCCGCTCCAGCCGTTCCGTGATTTCTTTCATCTGCTGTTTGCGGTCAACTGCCATGCAAACCCTCCTTTTTCTTGACCCATCGTGTTTTCATCTGGCGCGGATATTGGTCGGCCTGTTTCGGTGCTTTTGAGCCGTTCCATTCCAATCCTCCGGCCCTCCCCTCACAGGTATACCCGGCAGCTTTCAGAGAGCTGCCATTCTCCGTGTCCAGAATGTAGGTGATCACTTTGTTGTAGCCCATGGCCCGTGCTGCACGGTATGCCGCCGCGTACAGGATGCTGCAAGCGTTCGGTGTTCCATCTGTACACAGACGGTTGACTTCCAGCGTATAGCCATCGTCCAGCCGCCGCGCTACGGGCCTGCCGCAGATAGCAACGCCCACCAGCGCACCATTTTCCGATACGCCGATGGAGAATTTATGCCCTCGCGTCGGCTTATGATGGCGGTGATATTGCTGCACAAATGCGTTTGCTGTTTTCAGGTTGATCGGTGTTAATGTCAGCAAATGCCCTCCTTCAAAAATGCCCCGTTAGATTCCTTGCAGAGATCTAACGGGGTTATCCTATTTACAATTCCATATTGTGACTTTTCCGCTTCTGGGATTTCTGCGGTTCGGCGGTGCGCTCTGCCTGCTTTGCATGAAGCTGTGCCAGCACAGAGGGTTTCCGCACATTGTCCGCAGTTCGCTCTGCAACGCGGCCTGCGTAGTTCACAGGCTGGCGCGGCTTATCCGCCACTTCGGTTTCGGCTGCATCCTCGTCCACGCCCAGTGCATCCTCACTGCCCTTTTCATCCATGTTGAGCAGAGAGTTCAGCTCCGCAAGGCGCGCAGATTTTTCGGTCAATTCTGCTTCCTGCGCAAAGGGACGTTTGGCTTCTTCCTTTGCCTGCGCCAACTGCTGTTCCAAGGTTTCCAGTCTGCGCTCCACCTGCGGCAATGCTCTTTCGATGCCTGCCAGCGCATTGGTAACACGCAGAATGTTGCCCTGCGGGTCTTTGCCGACTTCCATCGAATAGTTCCATGCGCCCTTGATGGACAAGCGGAACACCTTATCGAAATTGTCAAACCGGGAGTGCAGTTCAAACGCACCGTAGCTGCCGATCCTGCCCTCGGTACCAGCCGCTTTCAAAGCCTTGCAAGCCTCAATGATGGCTGCACCCGCTTCCTTGCGTTCGGTGTACACCTTGCCGCTGATCTCCATAGCGAAGTGGTCTTTATTCTGCGCCAGAAGTGGTTTTGCCGCTTCCATATCGGTTTTCAGTGCTTCGATCTGACCCTGTGCCACAGCGATTTCTCGCGGATAGCGACGCGCAATATCGGATTCCAGACTATAAATCTGACTGGTGTGATTGGCTTTCAGCAGCTTCAGCTTGCTGACCTGAATATCCAAGTCCATCTTTTCCTTGATGTAGGGATTTCCTGTTGCCAGTGCCTTGATTTCGGCATAAGACAGCGCGGTATCGTCCACATCATCGCAGGCACGAACAGGGGATTTGGAAGTCATGATCTGGGAGATGAATTTCTGCTTATTTTCCAGAATCTGCCACATATACGAATCAAACGTATTTTCGGTGACGTAACGATAAATTTTTACCTGCTTATTCCGGTTTCCCTGCCGGAGAATACGTCCCTCCTGCTGTTCCAGGTCAGAGGGCTTCCACGGGCAATCCAGATGATGAAGGGCAATCAGCCGATCCTGAATATTGGTTCCCGCGCCAAGTTTCGGCGTAGACCCCATCAGAACACGCACCTGTCCAGCGCGCACCTTTGCAAACAGGTCTGCCTTTTTCGTTTCGGTGTTGTACTCGTGAATGAACGCCACTTCTTCACGGGGAACACCTCTCGCCACCAGTTTCTCCCGCACATCATCGTACACGTTAAATGTGCCATCTGCTTTTGGTGTCGATAAATCGCAGAAGATCAACTGCGTCCCCTTATCCGCCGAAGATTCTTCCCAGACCTTGAACGCATTGTCCACACAGCGATTGACCTTGCTTTCCGGCTCATCCGGCAGCATATCATTCATAAGCCGCTGGTCGAGTGCCAGTTTTCTGCCATCGTTTGTGATCTTGAGCATATTATCGAATCTGGGATTCACATTACCGTTGCGTACAGCCTCGGCACGGTCTGCAAAGGAACTCACCATTTCTTCCTGTGTCTCGCTCGGTTTCAGCACTTCGTTGATGTACTCCGCTTTCGGCACAGGAAGGTTCAGCATATCCGCCGTCTGTACATCTGCCGATTCCTTGAACAGAGAAATCAGCTCCGGCAGATTAAAGAACCGGGCAAAACGTGTTTTCGCACGGTAGCCCGTTCCTTCCGGGGAAAGCTCGATTGCCGTGACGGTTTCACCAAAGGATGCTGCCCAATCATCGAAGTGGCTCAGCCCCATCTTCTGCAGGGTGTCATACTGGAGATACCGCATAATGGTGTACAGCTCCACCATCGAGTTGCTGACCGGGGTTCCGGTTGCAAAGGTCACACCCTTGCCGCCTGTCAGTTCGTCCAGATACTGGCACTTTGCAAACATATCGCTGGATTTCTGTGCATCGGTCTGGGCGATACCTGCGATGTTCCGCATTTTTGTGTAGAGGAACATATTTTTATAGAAATGTGACTCGTCCACAAACAGACGGTCAACACCCAGTTCCTCAAATGTAACTACATCATCCTTTCTCGTCTGGTCGTTCAGCTTTTGCAGCTTTGCTTCCAGTGTTTTCTTTGTTTTTTCCATCTGCTTGACCGTAAAACTGCGGCTATCCTCACTCCGGGCATCGGCCAGAGCCAGCGTAATATCGTCAATCTGACGCTCGATAATAGCCTTCTGCCGTTCTGGGGAGAGCGGCACACGCTCAAACTGCGAATGACCGATCACGATGGCATCGTAATCGCCGGTTGCAATGCGGGAGCAGAACTGCTTACGATTACTGGGTTCAAAATCCTTTTTCGTTGCCACCAGCACATTGGCATTGGGATAGAGCCGCAGGAAATCTGCGCCCCACTGCTCCGTGAGGTGATTCGGTACCACATAGAGATTCTTCTGCGACAGGCCCAGCCTGCGGCTCTCCATGCCGGCTGCAATCATCTGGAAGGTCTTGCCTGCACCCACACAATGGGCCAGTAGCGTATTGTTGCCGTACAGAATGTGCGCCACTGCATTTTTCTGGTGCGGCATCAGAGAGATTTCCGGGGTCATGCCCTCGAAGCGGATGTGACTGCCATCGTACTCACGGGGCCGAATCGCATTGAAAATCCGGTTATAGGTCGCACACAAATCCTCGCGGCGGTCTAAATCCTTGAAAATCCACTGCTTGAACGCTTCCCGAATGGATTCCTGTGCCTGCTGTGCAAGCATGGTTTCCTGCTTATTCAGTACACGGTGGTCGCCATCCGCATCGTGAATCGTATCGTAGATCTTGGTATCCCGGAGGTTTAGGGCATCTTCCAACAGCTTATAAGCATTGACGCGCAGGGTTCCGTAGGTATTGGTAACAAGCGGATTGCCGCGATCCAACGACTTGCCCGAAATGTTCCATGCACCTGAAATTTCGGAATAGGTTGCTTTAATGTCAATACCAGCATAGTAGTTCGGTGTTTTGAACACTTCCTTCATAAACTGCGTGATGTACTCCGGCTTTACCCAGTTTGCACCAAGCCGCACTTCGATTTCCGAAGCGTCCAGGTCTTTGGGCTGTACCCGTTTCAGGTAGTCCACATTGATCTGATACTCTGCATGGTTTGCAGCAAAGATTTCTGCTGTGGCCAGTTTTTCACGAACATTGCCGGACAGGTATTCATCCGAGGTTTCCCACTGCTGTGTCACAGGGTTTCGGAAAATCGCACCTGCCAGTTCATCCGTGATCTCCTGTTCCGGTTTACCGCAGAGCTGCACCATAAACGGCACATCCACCTTTGCTTTTTCTCCAATGGAAAGTGCCAGGGCTTCGCTTGGCGTGTCCACTGAGGTAACAGGCTCCGGCTTACGGATGGTGCGTTTGGTAAAAATATCGGCCAGCCGTTTGAGATTCTTCTCCTCATCCAGAATTTCTAGTGATGCCAGCAGACAATAGCTGCTGTCCTGTCGGAACGCCCGCTTGTTGGCCGTGCTGTTGATAAGGCCATACTGCGCCTTAAATGCGGTGTACTGCTGTTTCAGTTCGTTCTGCAAAAGCTGAACTTCTGCATCCGAACCATCATGCAGCTGACAATCCAACAGATTCCGGGTGGTTTCCCGCAGAGCAATCATGCCCAGCACTCGCTCTGCAGTAAAGGCAGGCAGTTCCACCTTATTCATAAAGGAATTTTCGCGGTAGTAAATCTGCCCATCTACGTTCGTAAAGCTGAAATTCTTCACGCTGGGGTCTGCCGGGATAGGTTCTTCCTGCACATCCAGTTCATCGTCGGAGATTTCCGGCTCTGTGATGGTAGTCTGGATGTTGCCGACCGCCTCTTTTAGCTGCTCGGCAAGGTCTGCGCCCTCGATGGGCTTGACCGTTGTTTCCTGCTTGCCGTACTGGGTGCTTTCGGTGGTGATTTTTCCCAGCACCATCTCAGGATGCTTCGCAAAATACTGGTTGATGGAATATCCTTCCGGCGTTTCACCGAGATCCACCCAGTCTGCCCGCTCCACCGCTGCACGGTCACGCTTCTGCAGGAACAGAATGTCAGCCACCACGCCCGTGTTGGCATTGCGCTGAAACGCATTGTTCGGCAGACGAATCGCACCTACCAGATCGGCACGGTTAGCAAGGTACTCACGGACAGAGGAATCCTTCTTATCCATCGTACCGCTGGACGTTACCACCGCTACCACACCGCCCGGACGCACAAGGTCAAGACTTTTCGCAATAAAATAATCGTGGATGAGGAAATTGTGGCGATCATACCGCTTATCCGGCACCTTATAATTGCCGAACGGTACGTTGCCCACAACACAGTCAAAAAAGCTGTCCGGGAACTGCATCGTTTCAAAGCCCTGCACCGCAATCTTGTTTTTCTGGTACAACTGCTGTGCAATGCGGCCTGAAATGCTGTCCAGCTCCACACCGTACATCCGAATCTTTTCCATGCTGTCCGGCACCAGACCCATGAAATTGCCGACACCGCAGGACGGTTCCAGCACATTGCCTTTGGACAATCCCATATTGCCCAGAGCTTCATACATTGCCTTGATGACCGTAGGGGAAGTGTAAAACGCATTCAGCGTACTGGCACGGGCTTCCTTATACTCATCCGCCGTGAGCAGGGACTGCAGTTCGGCATATTCCTTTGACCAGTCCGCATTGTTTTCATCGAACGCCTGCGGAATGCCGCCCCAGCCCACATACCGGGAGAGTATCTCCTGCTCCTCTGCGGTGGCCTGCCGCTGCTCTGCATCCAGTGTCTGCAGCACCCGAATGGCTTCCACATTGGCTTTATACTTTGTTTTCGGCCCTCCTGCGCCGAGATCATCGTCCGTAATACGGAAGTTCATAGGTTCCTGTTTGGGCTGTACAGGCTGTTCTGTTTCTGCTTCACTGTCCAGTGGAAGGTTGTGCTGCCGCCTTGCATGGTTGACCTCTGCCGGGGTCATAGGCTGCTGCGTCAGCGGTTCAAGGGCTTCCTCTGCCGCTGCGCGGCTAATGGCATCCGTTCGGTTCTGCACATCTGCGATCAACTGCATTTGTTCCGGCGGAAAGTCGGGATTCAGCAGTTCTTCCAACTCGCCACCCGATTCTGCCACCGAATAGATCACATCCATCTGCTCCGGGGAGAAATCCTCGTAGGCTACACCTGCATTGTGCAGAGCCGTAAAGACCGTGATTTCCACCGCTTCTTCCATCGGCACATCGACTTGTTCATACAGGTGCCGAATGTACTCCAGCGGTTCCGTTCGGAAGATCGGATACCGAGCTTCTTTTGCAAGGGTCATGTCCTGCAAACTGACCGTTCCATTTCCAAAGTCCACCGAATCCACACGGAACTCTCTATCGTCCAGTTCAACGATGGTATTGACTGGCAGATATTCCTCTCTGCGGAAATACTTTGTCTGCGCATGGGTTCCATCTTCCTGCTGGCCGGACAGATAGACACTCTCCCCCTGTTTCCAGAGCTTCATTGCCTGCGAAACCCACTGTTCACGCGGAAAACCAGATACCTCAACCTTGCCGAGTGCGGTTTCCTTTTCCAACAGCTTGCTGGCAAGAAGTTCTGAAACGCGCTTTGCATCCTCGCCGTAGAACTCAAAGTTTCCGTACTGCTCATAGCCGACCAGAGCATCCGGGTAACGCTCTTTCAGCGCGTTATACTCGTTGGCGGCATCCAGCGGCAGGGGCTGCAGCGTCTGCTCCGAAGGCTTTTCTTCTGCAAAAGGCGCATCTTTTCGGGGTTTCTCAACCGCTGCGGCGGTTGACTGCTCTTTCGATTGCGGCTCCTGCTCCATGAAGTCAAACATGGACATCTGCCCCTGTTCAGGAACCGCAATCTCAACAGCCTTCTTCTTTTCCGGGAAAATCGTGTACGTTCCCTCGACATACTGGTGCAGGATAGAGAGGAATTCTGCCTTGCGCTCATATTCTTCGGAATCCAGCGGCATGGACAGCAGTGCATTGTCCATCTGCTCCAGAAGTTCCGCTGCTTGTTCAGGGTCTGCCAGCTTTTCGACGAGAGCCTTTCGTCCCTCTTCGTGGTAAAGATCCTGCGGGAAAGGACGTTCCACCTCGTTCGGCAGATGGTGATAGAAGTCCATCACCCGCATTGCCATCCGCTCGCGCTCATAAGCAGGCATCCGGGAGTAGTCTGTCAGCTTCAAATACTCACTGTCACGGATAAGTCGGTCAATTCGACCTACAGCCTGATTCCAGTTCAGATGAACGCTTGCATCCGGGTTCCCGTATGGGCCACGCTCCAAAGCAATACCTCTGCTATCGTGATCTTCGTGAGAATCATCTGCCCCGCAGAGTGCATGGCTGCTGCCACCGATTCCGTAATGGTCTTTCAGGAAGTCTGCCCGCTCTTTCTTGTCCTCATGATTCAGGAAGAACGAATAGATTGCCAGCCGACTGTCCGAATAATTGCTGCCTCGTGTGAAATAAGCGTTTATTTCATCTTCCGTGATGAACTTCTTATACTCATTCCAGTGAAAGCCATCCCGCGCCGAGTAATTCTGATAAGGCTTTGCAAACTGCTGGAACAGAGCTGCCACTTTATCCGGCTTATAAAAGTGCATCCGCATCAGGTCTTTATCTTCGACGTAGGCTTCCCCCAGCGCAGATAATCTGTCGTTTAGGTCAGTCAGAAAATCCGTATCATCCAGCAAGCCTGCCAGCCTGTCTGTCAGTTCCGGGAAACCGCCCCTGAAGATTGCTGTATCCTGAAACACTGCTTCGGCAACACCGTCTGCCAAGTCACGTTCCATATAAGCCAACGTCTGCGCGTGTTCCTGCAAAGCATTCTGCCGTGCAGCATCCAGAACCGCCTGCGGAGCATACTCACCCTGCCGGAGCAGTTCATGGATACGATTGCTCACATCCTCCCATGATAAAAACGCATTGGCAAGCGTACCGCCCTTTGCCGTGCTGCCTACTGCAATATGCAGCCCTAAATCATCGAACCAGACTGCATACTTTGCGCCGTCAATTTCAAAGCCTTTGCCGCCCGTACCATATTCGTTTTTCACGAACTCTGTATATTCTTCCGGGGTTTTCTCAACCATGAAATTGTAGATCAGACGAAGCTGACCTTTGCTGCGGTTGCTGCCCGTGCGCAGGATTTCATCGACTACTTCGGAATCAAGTGCAATCTCGTCCGCATACCGCGCCCGGATCGGTTCTTCGATGGCACGGATCTGCTGTTCCACGGTCGGCAGATCAGGCAAAGAAAAAGCAGAGGCAATTTCTTCCTCTGCTTCGCTCAAATCCTGTTCCGTTGTTGTTTCAGTTAATTGTACACCAATTCCTTCAAGACGATCTCTTCTGCCATCGCCGTCAGGCTGTTCTGATGTGCTGCCCATGCCAGCGGGTCCTTTTCCTTGCTCGGTGCCGGGAACTTCTCGTTCAGGCTGTCCAGCAGGGTTTCCACCCGGCTCTCCGCTGCTTCCTCGATCTGCGCCAGATGCTGGTTCAGCCTGCCGCTCATCAGCATACTCTGATACCAGTTCTTGCGGTTCTCTTTCAGGTACGTCCTGCGCAGCATCCCGTATTTCCCGATGGTCTGCGGCTCGCCCTTCACGGCCAGATTCGGGAACAGATAATCTCCCTTGCGGTAATACGTCAACTCCATTTTCTTGTCCTCCTTTGGTCGTGTTCTCTTTGGTTTCACGCTTTAATGCGCTAAAGTCCGTATTGGTATTATACAAGCTGTCAACGGATTTTTCAAGCTGCTGCGTGATTTCTTTTTTGTAAATTTTCCGCATCTCACGGCCAATGTCAAAAAGAACCGCTTCGCACTGTTCGGAAACCGCGTTGCCAAGGAACGACAGTACCGGCAGCTTGTTGAAATCCACGATACGGATAAAATCATCATCGTCCAGCACATCCATAGGCTCCTGCCCGCAGCGGCGGGAAAGCGTATAGAAAATACTGTTGGTCATCAGTTCCCGGAAGCGGACACGGATGTTATCTTCGTCCAGTTCTTCCAGAAAAGTATCCGCCACCTCATAGGCTAGACCGTCCATCGCTTCATCCAGATTGTCGGCGGTCAGCTGCTGTGCCAGTTCCATCAGGGCAGTATTCATGCTGTCTGTCTGGGATAAACCATAGGTATCTGCCAGATGGTCTAAGATAGCCTGCTCATGCTCGTGGCTGTCCAGATTCCATAAGAGCGGTGTTCTGCCGCCGCGCACCAGATGGGTGTCAGCAATATCGAACACATACCGCAGCTTGGTACGCGGTCCGGTATCATCCAGAAGCGCGATGCCTTTTGCGCCACGGTTGACCCAGCGGCTCATTTTCTGATTCCAGAGTTCCATTTCTGCGCAGGCGGTCGCATCGGGCCGCTGCGCGTGGATCAGGAGTGCATCGGTGAACGAATAGCGGTACAGCCGCGCCGCCACATCCAGATAACTCATCCAGTCCTGTGGCGAGTTACTGACATACCGGGCGTTCTGCTGCGCCAGTTCTCGAATATCGTTAATCTGTGGCAAGGGTCAAACCTCCTTTACGTTTTCGTTTTCATTGGTGTTTTGGGAAATTCCAGACTGTACTGTGCACGGCCATCCTCGACGCGCATCACAAGGTCAGCGGCGAATGTCTTATCCTTCTTTGTGGAATAGAAATCTTTCACATGGGTGCGGCCTTTCTGCAAAAGGTCTGTGGCCATCTTCTTGTCCAGCGTCTTTCTCATATTGGACAAGTATCTGCTTTCTTTCCAGAGTGCAAATTTGCAGCTACGGTCTGCACAACAAAAGCTAAGTTTGCTCTCATGTACAGGATTGCCGCAGACCGGGCAGCTTCCTACGCTTACCTTATTATGATTGGGAGCTGCCGCGACGGTAGGAATCTGCCGCAGATCAGCCAGCATCTTATCGAGCAGCCCGTGGATGCCCTGCATAAAATCATGGGGTTTAATTTTACCGCGTTCCATCCGCAGCAGGTCATTTTCCCACTCAGCTGTCATGCTGGCAGATTTCAGGTAGTCCGGGATATTGCGGATTGCGGCCACACCGTCCTCTGTTGGAATCATCTGCTTGCCCTTGCGCTGCACATAGCCGGAGGATACCAGCTTTTCCAGAATTGCGGCGCGCGTTGCAGGGGTTCCCAGACCTTTCTTCACCGTGTCCTTTTCAAATTCCTTGTTGCCTGCTGTTTCCATGGCCGACAGCAGGGTATCTTCGGTGTAGACTTTCGGCGGTGAAGTAAAGCCCTGCTTTTTCTCTGCCCGTACCACCGGAATAACCATCCCCTGCTCCAGATCGTTCGGAAGTGACGCATCCTTGTTCTTCTCCGGCTCCACAAGCGGAACAGGTTTTGTAGTATAACCGGGCTGCAGAACGTTCTTATACTTTGCTGTAAAATTCTGTCCCTGACAGCATATCGTCACAAACACATCCTCATAGATGAACGGCGGCTGCACAGCCTGCACCAGTTTCCAGATGATAAGCGAAAGAATCCGCTGTTTGGTTTCGGACAGTTTTTCCTTGCTGCATTTTACGCTCTGCATTGTCGGCAGGATCGCATGATGGTCTGTGACCTTACTGTTGTTGATAACGCAGCTTACGTCTGCCGCCGCGCCATCTAAGGCCAGCACCAGAGATTCCACCGTCTTGCGCATATCCTCAGTCACAAACTGGCTGTCTGTTCTGGGGTATGTCACCAGCTTTTCTTCATATAGTTCCTGCAATGCCTGCAAGGTCTGGCTGGCGGTCATGCCATAATAGCGGTTTGCTTCTCGCTGCAAGGTCGTCAGGTCATACAGTTTCGGGGGCTTCTTTTCTACCCTCTTGCACTCGATGCTGCCAACCACTGCGCACTGACCATCGCAAGCGACCTGCATAGCATCTGCGTCCTGCTCCTGCGCCATCTGTTCCGATACCGCCACAACCCCCGCGCCGGACAGTTCCACTTTGTAATAGGGTTCCTTTACAAAGTTCTGGATTTTAGCCTGTCGTTCGGCCAGCATCGCCAGAGTCGGGGTCTGCACACGGCCAATGGTCTGCTTTCTGCCGTACTTTTTCGTAAAAGCACGGGTTCCGTTCATGCCGATCAGCCAGTCCGCTTTTGCCCTGCACTCGGACGCTGCAAACAGATTATCATACGCCGCACCATCTTTCAGGTTTTCAAAGCCCTGCTGGATGGCGGCATCCTCCATGCTGCTGATCCACAGCCGCTTGATGGGGAGTTTGCTTCCGGCAAGAGCATACACACGGCGGAAAATCGCTTCACCCTCGCGCCCTGCGTCGCAGGCGTTCACCACATAATCGAATTTCTTGCTGCGGAGCAGTTTGCGCAGAACATTGAACTGCGGCTTCTTGGTATTGTGTACCAGCAGTTTCCACTCAACAGGGAGAATCGGCAAATCCTCAAAACGCCAGTTTTCATAGCGTTCATCGTAATGTTCCGGGGCTGTATACTCTGCCAGATGCCCCAGACACCAGCTTACCACGCAATCCCCACCCTCCAGATACCCGTCCTCCTGCCGATATGCACCGATCACTTTTGCAATGGATTTCGATACGCTCGGTTTTTCTGCAATCACCAGATATTTCAACGCTTTCTCCTTTTTGAAAAAAGCAGGGATAGCCTTTCGACTACCCCTGCATCCTTATGTTACGGTTTTCTTATGTGCCATTTTCGTTGCCGGACTGATTATCCTCGTTCACAGTCGCAAGGCTCTGGTCGGTTTCCAGATTTTCACTCTGCGGCGTTTCTTCTTTCGGCTTCGGCTTATAAATGTAGAAGTAGAAGAAAGCACCTGCACCGCCCAGTGCCGCCACGAATACCAGCAGCAGAATCTTATTCATGCCACCGCTCGATTCCTCTTTCGGTTCTTCGATTTCCACATCCGGGGTAGGTTCGGGTTTGGTTTCGGGCAGAACTACCGCTGGCGTTTCTTCTTCCTGCTTGCCGTTCCGCTCTTCATCATCCAGAAACTCCTGCAAATCGTACTCGTCGATCATCGAGAGCATATAGACGTTTTCGCTGTTTCGCGCCCGGTCGATCACCAGAAAGAATGTGTTGCCGCCCTTGGTCTTTACTGTGAAGAACTCCTTGCTGGGGTCATCCATGATGTTATCCTCCACCTCGCCGTTGCCTGCGATGGTGAACGGGATTTTTTCTTCCTCGGTCGGTTCCTCTTCCTCGATCACCTGTGTCGGTTCCTCCATCACTTCAGTGGTGTCCACAAAGGCAAAGGCCGGGGTCGAAAAGCCCACTGCCATCAGCAGGGTCAGAATTGTGCTGGGGATAACAACTCCCAGCCGTTTAAGCATCTTTTTCAATCGCTTCCTCCGTTTCTGCTTCCTCCGAAGCGTTGTTTACAGCGGTCAGGAACGTCACGTTGCCCGCCTGAATGTTGTCCAGCAGAGCCAGCAGTTCGCGCCCGCCCATCTTGGTGCTGCGGATGGCACGAATGATCTCGCTGTCCTCTTCCTTTTTCTGTGCTGCCCGGATGGTTCTCAGCCGTTCTTCCAGTTCCGCGATCTGCTGTTCCGTCTTTTCGGCTTCATCCAGATATTTCTGTAATTTTTTGCCCATCGGCCCTCCTTTCAGTTGATGCGGCCAAAGCCTAAAAAGTGGCTCTGCCAGTAGGTCGAATTGATGCTGGTATAGGAAATGGGGTCGCCGCAGTGGATCATCATCCCATCACCGACATAGATGCCAACGTGCGACGCACCAGTGGTGTTATAGGTTTTCTCGAAGAAGACCAAGTCACCGGGCTGTGCATCTGCACGGGAAACATAGCTGCACTTTCCGCGCAGACCGTTGGCCGTCGTACGCCCAACGCTCCACCCATTGCCGCAGTTATTGATGACCCAGCATACGAAGCCGGAACAGTCAAAACTGGTGCTTGGGGAACTGCCGCCCCACACATACGGCATACCAAGATACTTTTCGGCTTCCTCAATCATCCTTGCAAACTTTTCATCCGAAAGGGCTTCCGAGGGAATGTCGTACTTGAAGCCACCGCCAGAGCCACCAGTACCGCCGCCCGTGCCAATACTGCCCGTTGTGCCGCCGCTGTAAGTCGGTGATCCTGCGCCGAACAGTTCGGGGCGGTTGCCGTAGGTCAGGTTGTAGGCATCGTATCGCCCGGTCTGTTTCCGGTTCATATTCTTCCGCGCGATGGTATCGAAACCCTTATTTTTCAGCAGGATATTGAGGATTTTATACTCATACTCCACTTCTTCCTGATAGGTATAGGTTTCCATGCTGACATTTCCAAAAGCGTCAATCGTTGGCCGAACCCCTACTCTGGTTTCCATGCGAGCGCGAATCTCAATCGTTTCCCACACTTTCAGGAGATACTGCTGCTTGAACAGTTCCTTGATAACAGGCTTGACCTGTCCTCTGGTGAACTGCTCATAAACTGCCGTCAAATGAGAAATCAGCTGATACGGGTCATGGCCGATCTCGTCCAGCTGATAGCGGTATTCATCATAGCCCGGATGTGTGGATTCCATCTGCCGAATCTGTTTATCCAGTTCCTTTTCCAGTTCCAGATAATCTTCTTCCGCGCCTTTCATGTCAGCATCCTTGCTGGGGTAGGTCGTTCCCACAAAGGTACTGCCGGTTCCCTGAATCGCTGCACCACAGCTTGAAAAGGCTCCCAACATTACCATCACCAGCAGGATGCCAACACCAATACTGACCCACAGGGTTTTATTCTGCACGACGATCTCCTGCACCGCCGCTTTTGCTTTCTCCGTAATGGTGTTTGTTGCCGCTGCTGCCTGCTTGCTGGCGGCAGTTCCGGCTTTCTGGCCGCGCTTGGCGGCTGCATAGGCATCCTTATACTGCTTTTTCTGGTAAAACTTCGCACCGACTGTTTTTGATTCACCTCCTGCGGCAGTCGGCTGGGGCTGCTTCTTTTTCAGCGACGGTTCTGCTGCATTTTCTGCAGTGCCGCCCTCACTCTCGGAAAATTTCAGGCGGCTGGATTTCTGATCCTCTCCACCTCTTTTCTCCGCTCTGGCAGATCTATCTTTGGGCTTTTTCCTGCCTTTGACAAAATGGTGCAGGCGTTCGGCGGCTTCTTCCGACTTATGGGCTGCTTCCACGCCGGAATTGTCCTTTTCCACCTGATGTACTTTCTGATGGGCAAACCCGGTGGCGGTGTCCACTCCTTTCTTGGCCACCTTCTTAACGCCCATCCCCATGCCACGAACAATGCCTCCCTTTTCATCTTCAAAAGAAAGTCGGCCCTTCTTGGTGGGCGGCGGCTCTGCATCGGGTTCCGCAGGCGCATCCTTCGGCTTGCCCTCCTCCTGATGGGCTTTATAATAGTCCGCGCTCTGCTTGGCGGTGCTGTGATGCCGGGGTGGTTCCTCCTTTCCATCCTCGGCATCCATACAGATTTCTTCGTCCATGACAGGTTCTTTGTCTGTTTCCTTTTCCGCAGTTTCTTTTGCCGAATCTTCCTTCTCCGGCTTTTCTTCTGCGGTTGCGGACTTCTGCTCCCCGGTGCGGAGGTTTTCATCCACCAGACCGTCTTTGGTCATTTTCTGAACGATTTTATCTCTGCCCCGAAACTTTTTGTCTGCTATGGAAATCACCTCCTTCCGGCTGGAGCCGTCATGCGAGCAGGGCTGCGTGGGTTTCCCACTTATCAAGCACCTGCTCCAGCTTCCGGGCAAAGGCGATCAGACGGGCATTCACTTCCTCGCGGTCAAGATAACCGTGGGCTTCCATGTGAAAGCCGTCAGTCAGTTCATCGGCCAGTGTGCCAACGGCATAAAAGTCCTCCAGCACTGTATGCACCACCGATTCTTCATCGTGGAAGTTGAGCGGCTCCACCTCACCAAAGGGCGGGCCGGAATCGCTTTCGTGCGGCTCCATGTCAGAGTGATGATGAATCTTGCGGCTCAGTCGGTCAAAAATATTCGATGTGTTCATGCTTCTTTTTTCTCCTTATATTTTCCCATCTCATTAGGCTTCGTTGTCATCAGGCTGTACAGTTTCAGCGAAGTATCAAACTTATCCTTGAACGGGATAATCGTATTGCCGTAGAACAGCAGCCCCTCGCCCTCGTTGCTGTTCGTAACATAGGAAAGCTGGAACGGCGAGATATTCAGCTGCTTGGCAAGGATTTGCCGATCGCCGGATGCCTGGTTAAGCATATAAATGAAATCGCTGTTCTCAAAGATGTTCTCGATTTCCCGGCTGGCCAATAAATCCTTGATATTCTGGGTAATGCCCGTGGGTACACCGCCCCATTTTCGGAACCGCTTCCAAATCTCGACGCTGTATGCTGCGGTCTGTTCCTCTTTCAGCAGGAGGTGGAACTCGTCTATATAGTACCGCGTGTTCTTTTTGCTGTTGCGGTTGACGGTAACACGGTTCCAGACCTGATCCTGGACGATGAGCATTCCCAGCTTTTTAAGCTGTTTGCCCAACTCTTTGATGTCGAAACAGATAATGCGGTTATCCAGTTCCACATTGGTCTGGTGGTTGAACACCCGCAGCGAACCATTGACGTAGATTTCCAAAGCCGTGGCGATACGCTGCGCCTGCCGTTCTTTCTGCTCCCGCAAGCAGTCGTACAGATCACCGAGCGTGGGCATATTTTCAGGCTTCGGGTCGTTCAGATATTTCTGGTAGACCAGCGGCAGGCAGCGGTCAATGACCGACTTTTCTTCCGGCTCCATGCCATCCCGTGCGCCCATGATAAGTTCGCACAGTGAAAGAATAAAGTCCGATTTCATGCCCAGAGGGTTATCATCGTCCGCGTAGTTCAGGTTAATGTCCATCGGGTTGATGTAGTCCTTACTGGTGGACGAGATATGAATGACCTGTCCGCCCAGTGCTTCCACCAGCGGATAATACTCGCCCTCCGGGTCTGCCACGATAATATCGTCCGTTGTGGTAAAGAACACATTGGTGATCTCACGCTTTGCACTGAATGACTTACCGCTTCCGGGTGTGCCGAGGATCAGACCATTCGGATTTTTCAGCTGCTTGCGGTCTGCCATAATCATGTTGTTGGACACTGCGTTCAAGCCGTAATAGAGGGAATCGCCCTCCATAAAAAGCTCCTGCGTGGTGAAGGGAACGAAGATGGCAGTGGAAGTTGTGGTCAGTGCGCGCTTAATGGGAACGAGGTTATTTGCCAGCGGCAGGCTGCTCATAAGCCCCTGCTCCTGCAAATAGTCCAGACGGTTCAGCGTACAGTTGAACTTCTGAGCGATACCAGCAGTCTGAAACACAGCACTATCCAACTCCTGCTTGGTCTTAGCCGTATTGAGGAAAAGCACCGTAACAAGGAACATACGCTCATTACGGCTCTGCAGATCATCCAGAATCTTTTTGGCCTCGCCGCCATAAGTTGCAAGGTCACTCGGAATAATTTCCATATCATAACCAGACCTCACAGCTTTCTTCTGTTCTTCGATTTTCATACGGTCCAGGTCAGTAATTTTGCCTTTGATCAGTTTGATAGCTTTCAACTGGTCTACCGACTGCACATGGATGCTGACCACCAGATTTTTGTCCATATCCAGAAACTCGGCCAGCACCTTATCCGTCAGTTCCGGGGCAAGGATGTTCAGATAGGATGCAGCACCGTAGGTGTCACCCATCATAAAGTCCTTGCCGCTCTTGAAGAGGAAACTGGTAGGAGCAATGAAGTCTTTGGTCGTCATGCCGCTCTGCAGGATGCGGTCATAGCTAAAATCAAATTTCTGCTGTTCCTCCTGATGAAAGGTTTCGTACATGATCTGAAGCCGTTCCACGCCGTTCAGCGGATAGGCTTTCACGCCCAGCACCTTGAAATTATTGAGAATATCGGTTTCGATACGCTCCAGCCGGGGCTTTGCTTCCCGGACACTCTTTGCTTCGATACTGAACGTGATGTACTTCGTGCGCACCAGACCATTGTTGCCCTTGGCAAGCTGCTGTTTCAGCATCTGCGCATATTCCATACGCACATCATCAAACTGGTCGTGCTGCGGCTCGATCTGGATCACCTTGTTGTACTCGCTCATATCGCTTTTGTGGTTGATGAACGACAGCTGAAAACGGATGCTGGCATCGAAGTAGTTGAGGAAGTCGCACCAGCTTTCAAAGATGGTGTTTTTGTCCTCGTTCTGCGCCAACTGGTAGTTGATGTCGTAGAATCGGACAGTTTTGGAATACAGATGTTCCTCCACCCGGCAGATACCGTCGCGCCCCATTTCCAGATACGGAATGGAACGCTGCACGGTGAGCCGCTGTTCCTTCTGGTTCTTTTCGGGTTTACGAAAGAACTTCTGGAAGAAGCCGCCGAACTGCGGTTTCTTCTTCGGTTCACTTTTTACCAAGAATGCCTCCTTTCTTCTGGATCGGTGCTGCGGTTTCCAGTTCCCTGTCATACAGGTTTTCGATTTCATAGCGGCGTACCGCAGGGCGTTTGAATCGGACGCTGATAAAATTCGTCAGGATGGTTTCAAGGTGCATCCCGTTTTTCTCATATAGCGCAAAGAAAAACTCCGGCAGCATCAGAAGCACCATGCCTGCCGCCGCATTGCTGGTTCCCAACGTATCACGCATGAGGAAATAGAACGGAACACCGATGCCTGCCGCGAAACCCATACACACAAGCTGGCGTTTCGTCAGGTTCAGAAAGACCTTGTTCTTCACTTTGGAAAGGTCTTTGGGAATCGTTACATAGGCCATTTATCACCAGAACAGCCAGACCGCCGCCGGGAAACGGCGTTGTCTGCTGTCTTTTCCTTTCATTGGATTTTCCCGGATTTAGTGACTGCCGAAGATCTGTTTGGACAGACTTCCCGTTTTAAGCAGCGAGAAGCAAAGAATCACCGTGTAGGCCATTGTACCGAACAGTGCCGAGTGAATATCCGAAGATACCCGGATGCTGCCGATGAGGGCTGCATAGATTGCCACGCAGACCATCATCAGGAACGCCTGAAATGCCAGCGCGAACAGCCCCCGGAAGTAGTTCGTACCCACATGACCCCATTCACGGTTGCTCATGGTTGCAAATGGAATCGGAGCAAGCGAAGTGTAGAGGTATATTTCTATCATTCTGCCGTACATAATTACCGTGATAACCACCGACAGAATTTTCAGACACCAGCTTACAACAAGGGTTTCCAATGCCAGCGTCACCAGTTCGCCAATCGCCATTGTTGCCATTGCCGCCTGCATCTGCATGGAAAGAGAACTAATATCAATGGCGGTATTGCCACGGATAATGCCGGAGGAAGAATTTACCACCGACTGCCCAATGTCAAATACCGCCATTGCAATATCGAACGTATGGCTGACGAGATAGACCGCGATCCACATCTTCACGAAATACTTGAAGAACATCCATGTGTCTACATCGTGCAGATTGTTCCGTTCCGTCAGCATCGAGATCAGTTCATAGCAGAGGATCAGCGTAATGATGATTCCTGCAATGGGAATCACCACCGAATCCGAAATGTTACGGATCATGCTGAAAATGCTGCTGTTCCACCCTTGCGGTGTCTGCCCGACCTGAGCAGCGATTTCACTGGTCTGTTGGTTGACCGCTGTGAACATCGTACTCAGGTTGGACTCCACCATGCCGGAAAGAAGTTCCCTCATCCATTTTTCGATTGCTGCGAAAATATTATCGAACAATGGCGGGTTTTCCTCCTATCGCTTGTTGATTAGCCGAACAAACCAGAGAGCAGCGGGATCAGCTGGGTGCCGATGAGGATAACACCGCCGCCGGACATCAGCTGCTTCATGCCCTGCGACTTTGCGCCGGGGTTGTCGTTTCCGTACCCTTCCATGAGGTTCACAACGCCCCAAACGCCAAGGCCCGCGCCGATGGCAACAACGAGAGTCTGCAGAACGGTAATAGCCTGATTGAAGAATTCCATAGTCGTTTTTCGCCAGATTGCAGCATTGATAAAAAGTACGATTCCAAAAGAAAAACAGGCTTGCACATCTTCGGTGCTGCCTGTTTCCTGCAATTCTGGCTTCTCCTTTCATTTTCATAAAAAATCAGCCTTTTGGAATCGCAAAATGTAGAAATCAGTCGGACAAGTTACCTGCCACGGGGTCTGCCCGGACAGGCGGGCGGGTGTATTTACTTCGGATAATGGCCTCCTTCCTATGCTGTGCTTTCTTCGGACAAATCCACCTCGTAGCAATCAAATTCTTCATCCATCCGCAGCCTTAGTTCGTGCTTCAGGTAGCGTTCCACATCGAAAGCGTTCTTCTTATCAAAGTCCGACAGTTCTTTGTACCGCTTATGCTTGGTAATGTCGAATTTGTCGCTGAGGAATGGCCTGACTCCGCGCAGCTGCAGGATGCACTTGCTGCCGTCCATGACAGAAAGCTCGTCCCGGCTCATAAGCTCCTTTCCGGTCTTTTGGTAGGTTGTACCAAAGGATGGGCTTTGACCGCGTGTGTCGGATGTGTTATATAGGTCGATTGTTTCTTTTCCCAGCGTTTCGGAAATTTCTTTGAGGGTCGAACTTTCCTTTCCGCCGAGGAACAGCATGGTATCGCAGTTGCCGATGATGGTTTCTGCGGCATCCTTGTAGATGGTTTTCAACTGGCTCTGCGACTGCAGGATGATGGATGCCGAAATCTCGCGGCTGCGGATGGTGGCGATCAGTTTGTCGAACTTCGGAATCAACCCGATGTTTGCGAACTCATCGAGCAGCAGCCGCACATGATACTTTAGCTGACCTCCGCATTGATCGTCTGCACGGTCACAAAGCAGATTGAAAAGCTGGGTGTACATGATGGACACCACGAAATTGAACGTATCGTCCGTGTCGGAAATGATAACGAACAAGGCCGTGCGGCGATCTCCCAGCAAATCCAATTCCATTTCATCGTAGGCCATAAGGTCACGCAGCTCCGCAATATCAAATGGGGCTAATCTGGCACCGCAGGAAATAAGGATGGACTTGGCCGTTTTGCCGGCCGCTAGCTTATACTTCTTATACTGGCGAACTGCAAAATGTTCCGGCTTGTCCTTTTCCAGTTCTTCAAAAAGCTCGTCCACGGCATTTTTGAAGTTTTCGTCATCCTCGCGGGCTTCGCTGGCGTTGATGAACTCCAGCAAGGTGGAAAAGTTCTGCTCCTCCTCCGGGGCCTCATACCAGATATAGCCAATCAATGCACAGTAGAGCAGCCGTTCCGCTTTGATCCAGAAATCCTCGCCGGACTTCTCGCCATCCCCCTTTGTATTGGCGATGATGGTATTGACCAGTTTCAGAATATCCTTCTCACTGCGGATGTAATGGAACGGATTGTACCGCATGGATTTTTTGAAGTTGATGGTGTTCAGGACTTTGATTTTATACCCGGCATCCGAGAGCATCTTTCCGCATTCGACAATAATTGTGCCTTTGGGATCGGTCAGGACATAGCTGACCTTTTCGGGCATTTGCATCAAGTTGGGCTTGACGTAAAATCGGGTTTTGCCACTGCCACTACCGCCGATCACAATGACATTTTTGTTCCGAGCATACTTCGGATGCTTTGGTCTACCACTCATCATCAGCCGTTCGGTCTGTGTGAGGATGACGTTGTTCTCGAATACCGGGTCAATAAAAGGTTCGATGTCCTTCTGGTTGCCCCACCGGGCAGAGCCATATTCCTCGCCTTGCCGATATTTCTTCGCGTTCTTTCCTTTGAAGTAGATCACTGCTTTCAGCGCAGCTGCGCCGACCAGACCCACCAGCAAATCAAACGGATGAAAACTGGGCAAGGCACTTTTGTAGGCCAGACCAAAGTTCATAAAGAGAACCATGAGCCTGTCCACCACGGAATCACCGTTGCAGTGGCGGTAAAGCCACGCAGCTTTCTCCACCATGTAAAAGGCTATGATATACGGAAAATTCAGCAGGATCAGCTTTTTCATATCTGCCGCCTGCGCCATCCTGCTGAACTCTGCAGCCAGTTTTTTGCCCCATGCCGTGCCGCCCGTCTGGTTGGACGGTGCTTTGCGCGGCAGGCGGGCAGGTTTTTTCAGATTCTTCATCGTATCGGTTCCTGCTCCCTCTTCTTTTCTTTCTTGAGCTGACGGTGATTGGAAAGTTCCTCTTTCACCTTTTCCAGCTTCTGGCGCACCGATTCACGCTTCTGCTTTTTCAGCGTTTCACTGGTGTACTCCTTAAAGGCGGCGGTCATAACATCCACGTCCTTGGCCTTGAAAAAGACCAGATATTCGCTTTTTCCCTCCTGTTCCACCTTTTTCAAACTGTAATCAATGCCATATTTCCGGGCTACCCGATCAAAAGACTTGATATTATTGTCTGTGACAACGATGTTCGTGATCTGCGCGCCGCTCTTCTGCAGGCTCTTGATGCTCTGCCGCCCCGTTTTCTTACATTGGCTTTTTTCTCCTTTCCCCCGCTGCTTTTTCTTGTCCATCTCTGCCAGCAGCTTTATCAAAGCCGCTTTCAAAATCTGTGCCGTGATTTTTCCTCCTTTGATGCACAGCGAGATGGTTTTCTCGTTGACTTCTTCCTGCACGATTGCTCACCTCCCATCTATCGCCGCTGCATCAGGGGCGGACTGCCCTGGCTGCAGGCGGTGCGGTATCGCCCAGCACCGAGCGGAACTTCTTGCGGCACTGGTGCAGCAGATAGCCGCACTCCCATTTGTGCCGGCAGTGCTTGCAGGGATGGCCGCTGTCCGTTCCCGGACGCTGGCGCATCATGCGTTCAAACGGATTGTCGGTAAAATTCATAGGCTTAACCTCCCTGTTCAGCCAGCGGCAGCACACCGCGCCGCTTCAAAGTGTGGTAAAGGAACTTCCGGCCTTTCTGCGTCCATGCTGTATGCAGCTTTTCCACCTCGGAACCATCGCTGCGCTGGAGCCGGAATGTCAGGCTGGACGTATAGCCCTTACCGTGGTGTTCCGAGTACAGCACCCACTGACCGTTGGCACGGTACTGAATACCGTGCAGATGCAGCAGCCGATTGAACACCTTGGCTCCGCAGCCGTACTCTTTGGCGATCTGCGTAGTCGTAACCAGCGAATCGGAATCGCTCAGTTGCGCTTCGTAGCTGCTCCTGCGCGGCGGCTTCTTATGCAGCAGGCCCAGCAGCGCATCCCAGTCAAACGGCTGCGGATGGTACGCCGCACCGACTGCCGTGTGGTGCAGTTTGCAGAGTTTCTTTGCCATGTCCTGCGTGATACGGTAGTCTTTTACATACCGCTGGACCGTGCGCCCGCCCTCATCCTGCATCCGGACGCGGGGCATATACTCGTAGTCGCGGCCCTCGATGAAACCATACTGGCACATACGCGGGAACCACTTGCGAAAATCACTGCGAATGTGCATCTGGTCATACAGATCACGCGCCCATAGCGTAGAGGGCAGCGTGTCCATACTCATAAATACGATGTTCATGGGGTTGTCCTCCTAGTTCTTATCTACTCTGCCGCCCCACCCCATATCATGCCGAACCTGTGCGGAATAATAGCTATCCACGGTCACAGGTGCGTTATAGAGTGTTGCCAGCAGGTATTGCTTGATGTTCCGAATTTGAGTGCTGTTTTCTTTTAAGCACTCCAATATGTACTGGATATGCGAGGAATCCAGCTTCATCAGGCGGCTTTTCACCACCTCTCTCGGCTTTTCTTCCCCACAGATGCGCAGAAATTTCTTTCTGCTGGTGACGGTTTCCACCAGCAGTTCCAGAATCTCATACAGAACCGTTTTATCTGCCGGATAGCCCTGTTCCAGAATTTCCAGTTCCAGAGCCTCCTTGAAATAGCGGCGGTACTGTTCTTCTTCCTGCAGTTCAGCCGGATAGATAAGATCAGTCTCACTACTATCTGTCTTATTTATCTTCTCAGTATTACTTCCGTTTGATTTTGGAACTCCCGGAAGTTCGTTTTTCAAACTGCCGGAAGTATGATTTTCATACTTCCAGTAGTTCGATTGCGAAAGCCCCGCATAAAGGTCTTTCACATACAGCAGATTCGGTTTGCACAAGCCCTGCCTGCGCCGCTCGATAAGCCGAAACTCCTGTTCCAGTTCATCCAGCAGTTTGACCGCCTTTTGTCTTGCACAATGGATAGAGTCCATGACTTCCTCTATCGTGCAGATAATATAGGCGTTGCCGTGCTTGTCCTGCCAGCCGTTCTTGATAGAAAGGCTCATACGATCCAGCAGCACAGCATACAGCAGTTTGGCATCCCCGGACATCTTCTGGAACAGATCAGCCTTGACCAATGCCTTCGGCACACGGTAAAAGCTGTATCGGTCTGCTTCCAGACCTCTGAAATACGGGTATTCCATGTAAATTCATCACCCCCTGTCGGATTGGATTTGCACTATTGGAAATAACAGTACATTCCTACGGTGGAACACGTTCCCATGCTCCACCGCAGTGTATCTGCTGTTATTTGATCTTTGCCATTCTGCCCCAGCCCGTTCCTGCCCCATATTTCAGCGGCGTATTCTCTGGTAAGACGCGCAGGATGCGCATTCAGTGCCAGAAGTATCTCTCTGGGATGGCTTATTCAGTTTTCAAAGAGCTTTTGTGAGAGGTTTCTTTTGTGTACCCCTTACACTAATAGGAATCCGCAGGGCCTTTTTGGAATACAATTTTCAAAAAAAATTTTAGAAATTTTTGATTTTTTCTCCAGGTCATCAGTTTTTGACGTAAAATCGAATGTTTTGTTTTTATGTAATTCGATATTTTTCATTGAGATAGGCTGCAATGCAGCTTTCCAGAGAACTGCTACCAGCAAATTCGACCTCGATGGTATACTCGCCACACCTATTTACATAAGGAGAACCGCTTGCACCGTCCTCTAACCGCTGTGAGTTCTTGTTCATTTGACGTTCCCCTCTCATGCCAAACCTCCCGCTGCCAATTCATAATGTGCTTCAAAATCAAATTTCCGGCGAATCCGTTCAAGAGCCTGATTTACCGCTCTTGTTACCGACCCACGCGATATTCCCATATCGTCTGCAATTTCCTGATGGGTCTTTCCAAGAACAAACTGCTGATGGATGAGGTCACGCTGTTTATCTGTCAGAACAGCCAGCATCGCATGAACAGCTTCATTCTCAATAATCTTTTCCAACATATTGATCGTGCGGTCAGCAATCTCACTCCAGTCCTCCGATAATGCGTGGTAGGAAACGCACACATTGCTTCGCCCTGCACCCTCGCACTTTGCCTGATTATCTTCCATCTTCCGCTCACCCTCAAACAAAGCACGGATATGCCACTCGCAGTTTTCAAAATACTCTTCCTCGATCACATCGCCCTTACCCTCTGCTGCATCGTAGGCATAGTCTCCACAGCAGTCATGGATATGGAACACGGTGTTTCGCTTCCCTGCAGAAAACAAAACATAACCGCTGTTGTAGACCGTTAGATGACTGCCCTGATCAAATTCCCTGCGAAGCAGCACGATACCTTCCTCGAAAAGCATCTTGGGAGAAGGAGTGCGCTTTGCATGGGAAGGTGCTTCTACCAGTTCCTTGACCTTTTTCAATGTAAGCATTTTGTCCACCTTTCTGCCTTTCGGCTTCGGGTGAACTGAAAAAAGCAGCAAAAATCATCCCAGATTCACCCGTTTTTTTTTGAACGGGAATCTAAGATTCCTTTTGCTGCTTTCTATTTGTCTGATGCTCCTATACTAATAGGAATCCGCAGAGCCGTTTTGGAATACAGTTTTTCAAAAAATTTTGAAAAATAAAAAGGCCGGAACAGGATGAACTACTTGCAGGCGCACTACTGCGCTGCATTCGCTCATTCTGTTCCGGCCTATATCACATATTGCTACGGTATCGCTCTAACAAACAGATATTATATTGTAGACCCAAAAGAACGTCTGGTGGAGCTGGTCGGCTAACCAGGTGCCGCCTAAGATTCCACCTCTGCGCTTTCAGTGTCGATGAAGCACTCTGCTTCAGGCTTCTTTCCGTTGGTTCTCTGCTGTGAAAAATTCGATACTCTTCACGGGAAGGCCGTGAATACACTCCACCAGAGATTCAGCAGAAATATAATCTTCACAGCCACCACGCTTGATCTGAAGCATATTCTTTCCATCAACGACACTGCGATTCCCAATCCGCAGCCCCTTTGGGGTGCGGATTTCATGTTCTCCGTTGCTCATCTTCTCACGGCCTCCTTTGTGTTGGTTTAAGTTTCTTTTTTCTTCTATTCAATTTCACCTTTTGAACTTCCGCTCTTTTTTCACCTTTTTCGGCTTGCATATTTACGATTTTTACGGTATAATAATCCAAAAGATGAAAGAATATAGCATATATTATAAGCAAGTCGTACCGCCGTGTCAAGAGGAAAATGTGAAAATTCGTTGCATCTTTCAGATTGAATATTCACAAATTCCTTTGTACATTGTTACAGCACGATAACTACGCCATAGAAAGGTTGCAAACATGAAATTTGGAGAGAAAGTTCGCGATCTACGAAAGAAGCATTCTTTAACACAGGACGAGTTGGCACAATGTCTGGGTATCAACAAACGAACGATCATCGGATGGGAGCGTGATGGCCGCTACCCTCGCAGCATTGAAATGCTTGAAAAGATGGCCGATATATTCCATGTACCTCTGACCTATTTGCAGCCGGATCAGTCTTTATTTATCGAACGTGCCGCCGAAGCCTACGGAAAAAAGGGCAAAATAGAAGCCCAGCATCTCGCATTTGAGCTTACTGAGCTATTTGCCAGCGGAGAGTTGACCCCACAGGATATGGACGGCATCATGTATGAAATGCACAAAGCCTATTTTAAGTACCGAGAACAAAAACGAGAAAAGGAACGAATAATGAACCTGTGAACCACTGTTCTATTCACTATGCTATCCCCGGAAGGAGATCACATTATGGATCCTGCATTTATTCACCAAGCCGCCAACGAACTTGTCCAAAATGCCGGAACTCGCAACATCAAACAGATCGCGCGCAGTTGCAGTCTGGACATCAGTGAAACATCCCGCATTAAAGATATGTTGGGTTTACTTTCGCTCTATTTTGATAAGCCATTGATCCTTATCAATCGCCAGCTGGACAAACAAACGAAGCAGATGGTGTGCGGCTATGCACTCGGACATTATCTTGAGCATCAGCTTCTTATGGACTTGCATACTCTGAACAAGTTTCTGACCATTAAGGACAAACACATCCTTCTATACGAGCATAACGCTTTTACATCCCACCTGATGCTGGACAGTGATGAAGTCTATCAAATGACGAAGCGCGGGTTGGACGCGGCGCAGATTTCTGCGGCCAAGCGGATTCACCTCAATCTGGTGCTGGTGAAGTTGCTGGAACTGCATCATCTGGGATACGATCTACGGCACTATCACGCCCAGCACCATGCGTTTATTAAACAGTTCAACCTTCCGGCACATTTTCAGTTTGATGTTGCCACTGACTAAAAAATTTATCTTTGTAACATAAAAAATCCGTAGGGGCAAGAATGATCCCTACGGATTTTCCATATTATTACAAGATTGTTTTTACTTTGCTCAGCATATGTGAGCGATATAGAATATAGTATAAAATTATCGGAATCAATGTAGATGCGAAGAAAATATCTGCTCCATAGTATCTAAATTCACGAAATATCAGTGTATAACTAAACGCCACCCACATATGCGTAAAATAGATTATTTCACTAACATATCTCATATGTTCCCATATTGGATGCTGCGGCAATGTTACTTTACAGGAAGCACTCAACAAAATTTCAGCAATCAAAAACTTTAACAAAAACCCCCATGTATCCCCTGCTAAATATAATGCTCCCAATAATATTAGGCCAAGAATTATGCTAATCCGCCCACTTAATATTTTCTTTTTAGCAACAATCCATCCAACTGCTATATAACCAAATCCAGATAGAATTCTCCCATTTCCAAATATAAATTTGATGCACTTAATTACCATCTCTATTTTTCTATATTCTGAGAAATCAACTGTCGTTAGTACTCCTATACCCCCCCCATTAAAAATATGGCCATCATAATCTTAAATATATTTTTATCTTTGATTTTATGTTCAGCCATAATACAAATTGAAGCAATCACAAAAAACACAGACAGTAAATACCAAAGTTGCCATGAGTAAAATTGTTGGCCTATAAAGAGAAATCCTCTTATACAATCGAGTACGTATCTCGCAAATGACATATTATTTTCCTTGAATCCAAAAATAGTTATTGGCAGATAAATAATATTCCAAATGACATATAATGAGAGAACTCTTGATAGATACTTCTTACACACCTCCATACTTTTCCTGCTTAATATATTCGCATCAATTTTTGAAAACAGAAGAAAACCCGATACTGAGAAAAAATATGGCACAGCCAAACTAGTAATCGTGTCAAATAATCGTTGCACAACTATAGACTGTATGCTATAAAGCGGCTGAGTGTGAATAGCGACCACACACACTGCCATTATAAACTTTAATAAATCTATTCCGTAATAGTTTTTCTTTTCTAGCATTATCTTTAATAATCACTTCACTTTTCTTATATTCACCATTTCTCCAAGCTTTGCATCCCATTCTTCAGGAACAAACGGCATAAAACCACCACATGGGGAAAACGTCAGCTCTGAGAAGTACACTTTATTGTTTATCTCGTATAAATCAACCCGTAGAAATGGATGCCCACCGGATAAAGATTTTGCTATTTTCACCATTTCATCGAACTTTGTGGGCTTCGGAGGAAGAACTTCAAATTCAAGATAGTCAGATCGTCCAAACGGAGCTTTTTCCCAATTCATTGTCAAAAAACTCAGCCGAGCAGTTTCATGGTTATCCATTCCATTTGAAACATAGAGATATTTAGGAACACCATTAAAACAATAAAATTTGTAGTCTGTCAATCCATTACCTGATATATCTTCCATGTATTCCTCAGCAATAATCTGCGGCTTTACATTTTTATACGGCCACTCACGTCCTCCTTTGTAGTAGTTCGTTTTCATAGATTTCTCTATTTTCTTTTTTGCCGCCTTTTTATTTAGATTGCTTTTGTCCTTGCAAACAACCAATCCACCAGAATCGTGTGTACATTTTAGAACAAACTGCGTTGGTAATTTATCAAAATCAATATCATCAAAACGACTCCAAACGCCTAAAGTCGGAATAATATGTTCTTGCCCTATTATACTTGCCACATATTTTTTCGCCATGAATTTATCTACCATTTCTGTATATTCTGGCTTTCGATCATTCAATTTCAACCATTGAAGTTTTTCATTAAACGTCACAGGATTATTGAGGTCAAGCTCTTTACCAAATTTTCTTTTATAGGCCATTTTCAAGAACGTCTCATCATCCATTCCATCATAAAGTCCCGAAGATATTTTAAGCCAATAAATGTGGTTTTTCAATTTATCTATAAACAATTTCATTTTGCTCCTCCTGATTAAAAACCATACAAAATCAGAAAGGCAAAGCATTAAATCCTTATTTACTTGTAGGAAGTTTAATCCAATCCCCCATTTTAATCGCCCATTCTTCTGGTTGAATCGGCGCAAAACCACTGCAATGGTAAAAGGTCAACTCTCCAACATATAGCCTTCCATTCGCACAGTAAAAGTCAACTCTTAAATGGGGCAATCCTTTGGACAATACTGCTGCAATTTTTTTCATTTCATCAAAACGAATCGGTTTTTCAGGTAACACATCCGAATTAGGATCTCGCATTCTAATCGGCAAGTGAGTATAATCCATATCAAAAAAGTCCGTCGTCGGATTTTCTGCCTTGTCTTTCGATATATAAACAATTTTAGGTATTCCACCAAAACAGAAAAACTTATAATCTGTCAAGCACTCCTGCTCGCCCACTTTCGTTGCATCATCTTTAAGAAGAGGCTCTGCAATAATTCGAGGCTTTACATTTTTATATGGCCATTCGCGCCCCCCCCGAAATAATTAGAATGCAACGATTTATTGATCTTTTTTCTTGCTTTTTCCCTGTCAAGTTTACTTTTATCTTTGCAAATAACCAGACCACCAGAATCATGTGTACATTTCAAAACAAACGCATTCGGAAGCTTTGTAAAGTCAATATCATCAAATTTTTCCCAAACACCTAATGTTGGAACCACATACTCTTCACCAATTTTTTGAGCAATATAAGCTTTTGCTTCATATTTATCAACCATCGTTGTATACTCCGGCTTTCGATCATGAAGTTTCAGCCATTGAAGCTTTTCATTAAAGGTCACAGGATTTTTCAAATCCAATTCTTTTCCGAATTTTCTTTTGTAAGCCATTTTCAAAAATGACTCATCATCCATTTTGTCATAGAATCCCCATTCAATCTTTTTCCAATAAATATGGTTTTCTGCTTTGGACACAACAGCTTTAATGTTCATTTTCTCTCCTTTTAACCATCAACGCTTAACTTTTCTTTTAATTATCAAATTCATACAAGCCAAGAACTGTTTTTTTTCTGTAATAAAATATATAAGTCCAGTCGTCACAAGTACTATTATGCTTGCAATTACAGCATACATAATCCACTCACCCCAACCATTCATAATATATTTTCCAACCAACAACTTATACAGTATCACATTAATAGCAATTACTAGCGCAACTCTCAACACCCTTAAAACGGATTTTTTGCAGGATATATTTAGAATATGCTTATGTGAGTAATAGATAATATCCGTTGTTCTATAAGCAAAAGAACAAATAGTTCCAATCAGCAGACCATACATACCTAATGGTTTAATCAGCAAAAGGGAAACCGTAATATTTATTACAGCTTCTAAAATTGCTCTCCATTGCGTTTCTTTGAAATGCCCTGCTGCGTTAATCATTGTCAAACAAGGAATTCGTATATTATTCGCAAAGCCTATCAACATAAACAGGACAGCAAGCTTTACATCCACATAAGGAATATCTGTATATTTCTTCGTGTAAACACTCACAAATGGCAAAATCATTGATGCTGAAACACCATAGACAAATGTTATTATAATATAATAACCATATTCATACAAATCATAATTTCGCAGTAGGGACTCTCTCTTATTTTCACTCATCAACTGTCCAAAACTCGCTAAAGTTCCAGACGAAAAAATGTTCGTCAACAGTTCATACAGTTTTTGAAAGACCAAATTGTAGACAGAGTATATACTAACTTGCACAAGACTTCCAAATAGCGTCAATAACGTAACATCGGTATTATAAACAACCAAACCTGCTAATTGATGGGCCATCGCAGACCATCTTTTTGACAGTGCTGAGTTATCCCTCACGACCTTTTTATCCAGTCCCGGATAATTATTTCGACAGTATATGGACAAAATCATCATTCTAAAGATAACCATAACCGCAGGAATTGCCATTACGATCACAATGCTTGCCTTAGCCCAAATCAAAATCACCTGAAGCCCAACACGAACAAAATACATTATGGTATCGGCAACAGAAACCACAAATAGCCTCTGATCCGCTTGTAAGAGAACTTTGTACTTACTATAAATGAAACATTCTAATGTGCTACTTGCGCCTATCACAATCATCAAAAGCACAATAAGTATCGGAGGCAACTGATTTGACAAAACAAACGGTAATACGCTCGCAATTATTGCTATCGCTATCGTATAAAGGCATCCCGAAACTGTATAGAAATGGTCAATAGCATTCAAAACTTGGTTTAATCTATATGTGTCCTTTTTAGCAAGAGGCGTATATAAGGCTTGCACTGCTGCAGGAGCCAATCCCGCATTAACAAGTGCTACATAACTCATAATATTAGAAACAGTTGTTGTATAACCATGTAAACTTGCACCATAGGTGTTCAAAATCATGCTTGGCAAAACGAATCCGAATAATGCCGTCACGATCTGATATGCTCCCATAAGTGCCATATTTAGCATAGATGCTTTCTTTTTGCTCAATGGCTTGCTCATGTTATAATCCCTTCGCTGCTTCCTCTAAATATTGTTTAAACAGTGGAAGCACCTTTTCCAAGCTAAAATCCTGTGATCTTTCAATTGCACATTTTCCCATTTGTTTTCGCTGTTCAGGCTGCTTTAATATTTCCACAACTTTTTTTGCAAATGCTTCTGTATCGAAGTGATCTACAAGGTATCCATCAACCGAGTCTCTAATTATTTCGTCTGGGCCGTAATTATGAAATGCCACTACTGGAATACCGCAAGACATAGCTTCTAGTATTGTCATTCCAAAGCCCTCCCATCGAGAAGTCTGGACCATTACTGACGCCCTGCCATAGAATTGATAAACATTATCTGTTGTTCCCAATAGGTTAACTTTCTCCCCTAATCCAGTTCTTTCTATCTCAGCTTTTAGCCAATTATGTGATGGTCCGTCTCCAATAATAGTCACTCTCAACTTCGGGACTTCTTCTGAAATCTTTTTTATTACATCAATTAAGTAGTCCAACCCTTTATGCTCTCGTTCCAGTCTCCCAGCAAACAAGACATATCCTTCTTCATACGTTGTACTAACGCTGTCATTTTTCGGAAGTGGATTATAGAGTACTTTGCTTTCTATACCCAAGTTGTTATCAAATTCTGTTTTGTCAGAATTTGTCAAAACCCAAATGCCATCCAACGCTGAATAACATTTTTTTACATATTTCATCAATCCATATCCAGTTGCTCCTCTTTTTTCAAAGTATGAACCGTATGTACTGTGTTGCCATCCTATAGTTTTTGCCGATATATCTTTCTTGATTTCGCCCAAAAGCAGACTATATTCAATGCCCGCACCAATAACAACATCAAAATTTTCTTCATTGAAATATTTTATGTACTTTTCTTTTTCCTGTGGTGCGATTCGATTGTTTAGGACAAATGGAAGTGCTATACCATTATCTAAAAATCCAATTCTTTTGTTTAATGCAAAAATATATCTTACGGGCTTATGTTCTCGATTCACAGATAGTTCTTCTTGATTTTTCAGCTTAATACGTTCATCAATTTTGAAAAGTTTCTCCCCGCTCATCTTAAAAGGCATCACAACTGTTATGTCGTAATTTTCGTCATTCACAAGTTCATTTAAAATTGTAGTTACAACTCGTTGGATACCTCCTAGTGTATATAGATTTTGTACTAGAACACATATCTTCATTTCCATTTCCTCTTACCGCATAGCTTAAATTCAGTAACAAAAATACCGAAACACAATAAAGCAACATCTGATCAGATTGCGTCGTAATCCCGTTATAACTGTTCACATCGAGAATTAGTATAATCAGAACAATAAAAATTTTAATATTTTTGTTCTTAAGTATCATCATTGCTGGGGTCAAAAATAAAATGATGCACATTACCACTGAAAACCACACTCCAAATAGATATGCCCATCTTAATGGTGGATACTCCAGCGCAGCAATCATTCTTTCCGATAAATCTGCTCCTGCATGACCCATTAAAAAATTAAAATGCAAGTATCCATTTCTCATAAGTAGGGCTAATGCAGTGTTTCTTCCTGTTGTTAAATCTCCTGATTTGAAGCCATCCAAGAATCGTCCGATCACTGTATCCAATAGTCCATAACCATAGGCCCAATAAACAGCCGCGGCGACTAGAATAAAATATTTTATTCCTTTCTTATTGACATACAGCAGTGCAAACTCTATTGCAATCAATATCAGTCCCGTTTTGCTTCCGCAGAATCCTATTCCGATTACACTTACTATTGAATAGTATACTGTCTCTGTTACTGTTTTTTTCTCTATGCAGTAATTTACCAATGTATTAAATGAAAAGCACAAAATCATAACTTCACTTGTCAACAACGGATGCCCAAAATATGAAACCATCCGTCCTTGACGAATAGATTCAATCAATGAATCTGCCGCCGAAAATTCTGCTATTGTCTTTCCAATGCTCGTACCAATAAAGGTATCAAAAATACCACACAAAACAACAACCGTGCTTGCAATGGTTAATAACTTTGCAAACATTTTAAAATATCGAATGATTTCCTGTCTTGGCAAGGAAACATATAATATATAGCATGGAAGAATCGTTGCATAGATGTACTTAATCTTTGATTCAGCCGAAAAATACGGGAGCATCATTCCTTCAATCAGAAAAAGGATTATTAGCGTTATTATCAATAATGGATTTGTAACTCCATTGCTTCCATCTTTAGATAATACTACTCTGCCCCCCCCCATAATATCTCTGTGTCAGCAGAATAATTCCTATCCATGATAATACATTTACTAATGCCCATTGAGATTTCAACATTCCCACTCTTAGTAAGCTCGGTACAAATAGCAATCCACAGCCCACCAAAAAAAACTGAATATCCTTTTTTCTAATTTTCATTTTTCCAGTTCTCCTCTGTAAATCCAGTTATTATGAGTGGTAATACTTAGGTTTCCTCATAAACATTTACATTACAGCCTAAAGTCAAGATAATATGGCATCAGCCCAGATACATCATATACTGTAAATAGTCGAAGCACCAACCAAATGGGCATTGCCACTTTAACTATCATATAGTATGCTTTTCGAGAATTTTTCGATATTTTTCTCGAAAAGTCGGTTATTATATATCCTAAAATCAAAAGACGAGGCAAAAAGAAATAGCTCGCTCCACGCCAAATCCCTAAAATGTAGCATATTGGAATTAGCATCAAATCGAAGTAGCACATCATTTGAAGCATCCGAAGTTTTTCTTTTTCCAACTCTTCCATTTCTTGCAGTTGTCCATTTACTTTTTTATAGGACAGAATCATATACCCATCAATGATTACTTGCTCAACAATTAGCTTTATGTAGTCGAATAAATATCCCGCAGATGATGATGCACTTGCATAATTTGCATACACCCCTCCTGTTAAATACCCAATACTGCCACCAATAATAACTTTCTTCCCGATATATCCAACAGCACATCCGATAATAATAAAAGCTGTTGCTTTTTTCATCGTCATCTTATTCTTTTTATAATAAAAATAGAAAATCGGAAAGATTGCATATATTAAACTTGCTCTCTGAATAAAAACACTCGCAATAAGTAGTCCCCACATTAAAATATTTCTTCTATTTTTCAAAGCAACTATCGCCAATAAAATCAATGCAATAGTTATATGTGTGCGTATCGCGCAAAAGCTTTGAATAAACGGGAACACAAGCATAAACAGCGGAGTTTTATTGCTTTGTAGGAGGTCAAACTCATCTATAAAGCGCAAATAACTAAATATTATCAGTCCGTAAATGAGTGCGAAGTACACATGGTAGTTAGACGTAATAGTTCTTACCACCTTAGTCATTATCTGAAACAATGGTTCTGTCCGCACAAAATAGATATTATTTCCTTTACCAGCTAGACACGTCTGGAAATAATCTATATATGTAGGGGCATCATTACCTCCAATAATTATGCCGCTCTCATATCCAACATATCGGTATACAGCTAGGAAAAGCCACACAAAAAACAGAATTGCATAGGAAACTTTTAAGCGCCTTCTTACTCCATTTTGAATGCTTCTTCTTTCCTCTGATATACAAAAGTAGCCTATTGACGCCATCACAAGATATAATATTACGCTTTTAATATCCCACATCTTATCTCCTTATCAAAGTAATTGCAGCCATTTCTGACAAATATTAGGTGCAGCTAACTGCTCACGAATTTTTATTGCATTATTTGAAATATGCTTTACATACCTGCTATTCGTTGCAATCAATGTCATTGCACTGACCAAATCATTTTTATTTTCCATTTGAATAAGAACACCATTATCTCCCGTATGTACAAACATCTTTGATCCTCCTACTGGACAATCGGTTACGATAGTCGGAATTCCCATTCCTAATGCTTCCAGCATCGAATTAGAAATTCCCTCATGATTCGATGTTGAAATATACATGGCTGCTTTATTGATTTCTTCAGGTAGATTTGACGCAAATCCGGGAAGTTTCACACTCCCACCTAGCCCAAGTTCCTGTATTTGCATTTCATAATCTTTCCTCAGTGCACCTTCCCCATATATTGTAAGTGTATAGTCTGGGAAGCTTTCATGAAAAGTCGCAAATCCATCTATTAGAAGTGCAAAATTTTTCTCCTCGGAAAAACGACCGGCAGCAACAATTCGTTTTTCGCGTTCTCCATCGTATCTTTCTGGGAGTTTATCAATATCCAACGGATTCGGAATGATCGAACTCTTTTTCTGAATTTTTTCAGAATAGTATGACTGTGCATCTGGGGTTTGAAAAACCATCCAATCTGCCAAAGAAAAAAGGCCACATTTTCTCATAAAGAAATTTCCAATTTCATCTTTCCATGGCAAATTGTTGAACTGAGCTCGCGGATCAGCTCTTTCAGACATGATTACTTTTTTTCTCAACCCAATATTTGCAATCATTGTATATAACGAAATAATGGGAAGGAACGGAATCACTACTTCTGCAGCTGATTCTTTCAGCACCCTATGCAGCTTTCTTATGCGTTTTATAGTTGCTAGTTTTCCGTCATCTGTAAATTGAACTATTTTGACTTTATCAGACACAGGATATACGATTTTCTTTGGTCTTAGTACCACAAGCGTAACGTCTGCTCCAAGCTCTGCACAGCCCGATGCTAAAATTGACATTACCTTTTCTGCCCCACCGTCAGCCAATGAGCCAGTAACAAAAATCACGCTTTTTATCACCTTGTTTTAATCCTCCTCTATTTTTGAGCTATAAATTTTAGGATTTCCGCAGTATTTTTTCCAAATGCACCCATACCATTTGCCATTTGAGGGAACCATATACTCTGTCCTCTCGTATTTGCTTCTATCAGAACAAACACTCCATTTTGATCAACTGTTAAATCCCACGAAATAATTCCGAGCTGCGGGGCATTCAGATGTAGCTTCTTCGCTGTTTTGATAAGTTCAGGTACAAAGTTAAGTTTATACCCCTTGAATACGGTGTGTGTATCAGGATGTTCTTTATATCTTTTTCCAAATTCTGTAAACGCCTCATCATTCAGTTCACCCAAGTCATTTACACCGATAAACATTCCACCAGCATGAGCATTATCCAAATAGCTACCGCCTTGTCCTATTCTTAATGCAAGCGGCACATGGAAAACTTCTCCGTCCCAAAGATATGTAATAACCCTAAATGTATTGACTGCCTCTGAATACAACATGGCAAGTTGTTCATTTTGAGTGATACATTCCTGTACTATATATGTACCCTTTTTTGCTGCTTTCTCTTGCAGATTGTTCTTTATCGCTTCTATTCCTTTTATTTTCTCAACACCAACACCTGATGATGTATCTTGAACAGGTTTTATTATTGCCTCTGTACCCCCCCCCATTAAAATTATCATTTTTCAAATCCACAATATTTTTTTCTTCATCAAAGCAAATGCCATCGCATACTGAATAGTATGTACGCGGTGTTCTGACGTGCTCTACGCCCACACAAAACAATGGAAGCAATAGTTTATCATCAAGAACATAGCGATAATCCATCGGATTCATCTTTGGCTCTAACACACTTGAAAAAAGATATTCCGGAAAATAGTTTTCATCAAATTTCCCTGTAAAAGATTGATACAGCCTATGCCAATCATATTTAATCTTTTTGCCATAAGTAGAAACAAACAATGTATCAATTTTATTTTCTTCTGCTTTCGTCAAGTGTACTGTTTCGATTAAGTTCTGTCGCCTAGGATCATTGATTTTCTTCATTTCTCCATGAAGTTGACCCATACTGTAACTTTTCTCTATGAAGCCTTTCATCGCTTTACGGCTACTATTTAATACACCCATTATCTAACCTCCGGCAATTCAATCCAACTGCCAAATTTGTAATCCCATTCCTCCGGCTCAAAAGGCATCAATCCGCTCCAATGGAAAAATGTCATCTCACCAAAAAGAATTTTTCCATTGACATTGTACAAATCTACCCGCACCTCTGGCATTCCCTTTGAAAGTATGCCCGCAATGCGAAGCATCTCATCGAAATTTTCTGGCTTCTTTATCTCCTTGTCCGCATTTGGATGGCCATTGGTAAAGGGCAGATGGTGAAACTCTGTATCAAAGAAATCAAATTTAGTATCCGTTCCACGATCTGTTGCAATAAACATTGCTTTCGGTTCACCATTAAAGCAGAAAATCTTATAGTCTTTTAGCTCGTAGCCAGATTCGTCCACCGTATATTCCTCTGCAATAATTCTAGGCTTGACATCTTTATACGGCCATTCTCTATGATTGAGGAAGTAATTTCTTTTAAGGCAATGTTCAATTTTCTTTCGTGCTTGTTTTAAGTCTAATGTCGATTTGTCTTTGCAGATAATCAAACCGCCCGAATCATGTGTACACTTCAAAACAAATTGATTGGGAAGTTTGTTAAAGTCAATTTCGTCAAAGTGATTCCATACGCCAAGGCATGGAATCAGGTGTTCACTTCCAATTCGTTCTTCAATAAACTTCCGTACTTCATATTTATCGACAAGTTGGGTATAAAGAGGATTTCTGTCATAAATCTTCAACCATTGCAACTTTTCACTATATGTTTGAGGGTTATCAAAGTTACACTCTTTCCCCATCAGATACTTAAATAAAATTTTGAGATATTTTTCATCAGCTTCGGGACTACCTTGCAGAATATGTCCCAAAGCATAAATACTATATAATTTCCACTCAGAAAGTTTCATTTTATCTTCCACCCTTATTCATCAGTTTCAAATACAAATTCTGATACCTCTTGCTCATACCCTCTGCCGTGAAATTTTCCATAACAGCGGTATAACTTCTTTCGCCCATTTCAAACAGGTTCTCATCCATCATCTGATCCATCAAGGCTGAAAGCTGCTTAGCATTCCCAAGTTTATAGGAATGACCACACTGGGGGTCTGCTTCCAAAACCTCCATGTGCTGCGGAATGTCTGACAGAAGCACCGGCAAGCCGCAAGCCATCGCTTCCAAAACGCCATTAGGCAGTCCTTCGGACTTGCTTGTTGCCAAGTAAACATCAGAAGCATGGAGATATTCATTTACGTTGGACACCTTACCCCGGAACAAAATATTTGTATTCTTAGAAAACTCGTCTTTCAGTGCTTCAAAATTCGTTCCATCACCAAGCAGAAGTAAAACTGCATCTGCATTTTTCTTCATTGCCAAAAATGCGGTAATGGCTTCTCTTTGATTTTTTCTGTCGATAAATCCACCGCTATACACATAGATGACTTTTCCTAACGGCAAATCAAGTTTTCTCCGCACGTCATCTATTTCGTCACAGTTTCTTTTTGTATATTGGCTCACATCCACGCCGTTGCGGATATACGGAATCTCCATATTCTGACGGCTTCTATACATTTTTGTCAAACTTTCAGAACACGTCACGAAAGGTTCGCCTGCTGCCATACGTTTCTTAATCAAATTCAAATCGAGAAAGGCCATAACTGTTCCGGGAATTTTCCCATAGTAGTCAGGATAATCCTCATAGCAATAATTTCTGAGCGTGACAAAGTGAATTGCTCTCTTATAGCCGAGCGTCATTCTGTACGGCGGCATACCGACACCCTGCACAATATCCGGCTGCAACTGCTCTAAAAGTTGTCCAACCTCTTTCTTTCCAAAGAGAACAGACTTTTTCTTGCTCATGTTTGCAGACAGTACGGGGATACCCAGCTTTTTATACTCATCAATCATTGAATTGTCTGCATCTTCCGGCCACACAGTTACCAGACTAGGCTCAAAGACCTCTTTGTCCATATTGCGAATAATATTCAGTGTCTGTTTGATTGGGCCATTTTTTTTACAATTTGTTTCTACAAAGGTAACTTTGATTTTGCTCATTATGTTCGTTGCCTTTCTTTACTTGTTAAACAACTCATCTACGATTGACTCCAAGCCCTCATTGAATTTTGCATTGTTGCTGCTAATCCCATGACCCATGCCTGCTACAATCCGATCGTAATTGGTTATAACATCTCCAAGGGTTTCAATATCTTCCACTTCAATAATCGTTCCCATCCGTTTTGCGACATTTCGTGCAAATTCCACCTGATGGTCATTAACGTGTTCATTGAACTGATGCTGCCGTGGCACAACAATAGGTGTTTTTCCAATCTGAAGCGGCATAATAAAACTTGCTGGGCCACCGTGGGTGATTACAATGCGCGCATCTGCTACATTCTTAATCATTTGCTGGTACGGAATCAACTTGCTCCACTGGCAATATTTTGGTTCGTATGTACTGAAACCCGTCTGAATAATGACATCTTCGGTTATAACGCCATCTTTTTTTAATTCATCCACCTTTTGAATCAACCGATTAAATGGTTGCTCATGTGTTCCCACTGTCACAAAAATCATGTTGGCTTTCTCCCCCTACTATCTTAGAATATACTTCCGAGATTTACTGCTTTGGGGTAAACCTTCTTCTGCTCATCCCATTGAACGACAAATTTATCAGCAATAGGGTAAACCATCTTTCCAGTCATAGTTGGTTTATCAATACGATCAAATACCTCGATGTATACCACTTTTGCTCCCATCATTTTTCCGATATAGAAAAACGGAACGGCTACTGCTGCACCACAGGAAACAATCAAATCCGGCTTTTCCTTATGCAGAACATCCCATGCAATTTTGGTGTTTTTTACCAATGCTTTCAAACTACGATTTGTCGGGTAATAGCACGGATAAACTTTTTCTCCCTCAAGCAGACTACGCGCATCTTCTTTATCAAACGTAACCCAAAACCGCTCTTTATCCTTCCAAAACGGTTTCAACATATATAAGTGCGTTAAGTGTCCGCCTGACGATCCCACTAAACATACTTTCATCTTCGTACTCCTGCTAATTAGTCACGGCGGAAAATATCGCGCGTATAAACCTTATCCTTCACATCATCCAGACACTTATCATAGCGGTTTGCAATGATGGCCTGGCTACGCTGCTTGAACTCATCCAAGTCATTCACAACAAGACTGCCAAAGAACTTTTCACCATCTTTCAGGGTCGGCTCATAGATGATGACCGTTGCACCTTTAGCCTTGATGCGCTTCATAACGCCCTGAATGGAACTCTGCCGGAAGTTATCACTGTTGCTCTTCATCGTCAAACGGTAAACGCCAACCACAACTTCCTTTTCCTTGCTCTCATCCCAGCTGTCATTTGCTTCATAAGCACCAGCAATTTCAAGCACACGATCTGCAATAAAGTCCTTACGGGTACGGTTCGATTCCACGATTGCTTCAATCAAATTTTCCGGTACATCGGCGTAATTTGCGAGCAGCTGTTTAGTGTCCTTGGGCAGGCAGTACCCGCCGTAACCGAAGCTGGGGTTATTGTAATGAGTGCCAATGCGCGGATCAAGGCAGACACCGTTGATAATCTGCTGAGTGTTCAGCCCCTTCATCTCTGCATAGGTATCCAGTTCATTGAAATAGCTGACGCGCAAAGCCAGATAAGTATTAGCAAACAACTTAACTGCTTCTGCCTCGGTAAAGCCCATGAACAAGGTATCAATGTTTTCCTTGATTGCACCTTCCTGAAGCAATTCAGCAAAAGTGTGTGCAGCTTTTACCAGACGAGCATTATCTACATCCGTGCCAACGATAATACGGCTCGGATACAGGTTGTCATACAGTGCCTTGCTCTCACGCAGGAACTCCGGGCTGAAGATAATGTTGTCGCAGTGATATTTTTCACGGACGCTCGCGGTGAAGCCAACAGGAATCGTAGACTTGATTACCATAATTGCTTCCGGGTTATACTCAATCACCAGTTTGATAACCGCTTCAACCGCAGAAGTATCAAAGAAATTCTTCTTGCTGTCATAATTGGTCGGAGCCGCAATCACAACAAAATCAGCATCAGAATATGCTTCTTTTGCATCCAGTGTTGCAGTTAAATCCAATTCTTTTTCTGCCAGATACTTTTCAATGTATTCGTCCTGAATCGGAGACTTTTTACTGTTAATAAGTTCAACTTTTTCCGGCACAATATCCACGGCCATAACCTTATGATGCTGGCTCAGCAGCGTTGCAATGGAAAGTCCAACGTAGCCAGTTCCGGCCACGGCAATTTTCAAATCCTTAAAATCTCTCATGATTACTTTCTCCTCTCTCTTTGTGTTTTTATTTTGAAAACACACTTTTCACATACTCATAGCTGTTAATATCGCCAATGTCATACCGCTTACCCGGCATGAGATAAGCGTGCATCGGTGTCTGCTTGCTCAACCAAGCTGCAAAGCTGCCCGGTGCGTCATAGCCGCAACCATTGTCCAATGCTTCCTGAATCCGCTTTACATCACAGGCACTGTAGCAATAGAACGGCGGCACAGCAAGATTTCCTTTTGGCTCTTTCGGCTTTTCCTCGTAGCTGGTAATCAGGTCATTCCCGTCCAGTGTGATAATTGCCGTTTTCTGCTGCTTTTTCAATTCATTTTCCTCATGGCACATGACGCAAGAGGTATTCTTCTCCTTGGCAAACTTCACAAATTTGGAAAGGCTGAAATCCAACACATTATCACCAGCCATAACCAGCAAATCGTCAGCCAGATTCAATTTCTCTACCGCCAACTGAATATCCTTGACTGCACCCAAACGAGTTTCATTGGTGCTTGTACCGTCGTCGATTACAGTAATCTCATAAGGCCGTGTTCTTTTCTTATTGCTTTTCCAATCCTCAAAATGCTGTGCAAACTTGTGGTTGGAAATCACCACAAATTCGTCAATGTCAGTGGTATCCACCAAATCATCCACCAACCAATCAAGGATGGATTTCTCGCCCACTTTAAGAAGCGGCTTCGGAAAATTCTCCGTCAGCGGATAAAGCCGTGTAGCGTAGCCCGCTGCTAAAATCAAACATTTCATCTATGTATTCTCCTTACAGTTCCACGCCATCGGCACTCTCGCACAGATGGAAACTATACTTTCCTTCCAACGCCGGAAATGCTTTCAAATACTCAGCGCTTACTTTGGCTTCAATATCTTCGGCCTTGTCCGGGGCGATCAGTGCCATACAGCAGCCCTTGAAACCCGCACCAGAAAAGCGGCCACCGTAGATGCCATCAGTATCAACCATGATCTCATACAGTTTTTTCAGTTCATCGCAGCCACACTCATAGCTGTAAATAGAGGATTTTCCGCTTTCAAAAACAAGCTGCCCGTAACCATCTAAATCACCTTTGCGCCACAATTCTGCACCCTTTTCGGCACGAGCAAACTCACTGTAATAATGTTCTGCACGTCTGCGCCACAACTCCGGCAAACGATCTTTATAGGCTTCAAAGACCTCATACGGCACATCGCGCAGCCGGGTGTTTGCAAAAGTATCGTAGTCCATCCCTGCATAGCCCATCAGTGCATAGGCCGCTGCCTTGCACTCGTCCTGCCGCAGATTGTACTTGGAATTTTTCAAAGAACGCTCCAAGCCAGAGAAGAAGATTGCCACCTTATAAGGCTTCATTTTCTCACTGGTGGGGATCAGTTCATAGCTATCGTCTTTCGTGTCAAGGTACAGTAGGTGATTCTTCTTGGAAAGCACTTCGCAGCTTTGATCGAGTTTGCCGCAAGAAACACCGACATACTGGTTTTCTGCTGCCTTTGCCGTGAGAATCATCTCCATCGGTTCAAGATGGATGCCATTCACTTTGCACAGTGCGGATAAGAAACAAATAATGACCGATGCAGACGAGGACAAGCCGCCAATCGGCAGACTGCCTTCGATGATGCCCGACAGACCAACTTTCAAGCGGTACTTCTCGCCCAGCATCTTAGCTGCACCACGCAGATGGTCTGCCCAGTCGCCCTGCTTTTCATCCGGCACCGCACTTACAAAGAACTGAGCGCGCTTCGGAAAATTTAACGACTGCAATTCCACAACACCGTTCTGCTTCGGATGGTAGGCCATGTGAATTCCTTTGTCGATTGCCAGACCGTTGATTTTTCCATACTGATGGTCGATATGCGCACCCAGCGGACTGATACGGTACGGGCAGAACGCCACATCAAACGGCTCCTGATGATATAATTCCTTGTAAACCTCAACACACTTCATGGATTCGTTTTCCTATTCTTCTTGTTTATTTGTAAAACTTTGCGTACCACTCAGCGAACTTCCGTAAACCCTCGCGCAAGCTAGTAGAGGGCTTATATCCGAAGTCACGCTCCAACGCACTGGTATCTGCATAGGTCACAGGTACATCACCCGGCTGCATCGGAACCAGCTTCTTGTGTGCTTCAAAGTCGTAATCCTCCGGCAAAACACCTGCACGAATCAGTTCTTCCTGCAAAATCTGTACGAAGTCCAGCAGATTTTCCGGGTTCTGATTGCCGATGTTATAAACTGCATACGGAGGAACAGGCAGGCCATCTTCGCCGTTCTTGCGCGCCGGCGCGCCCTGCATCACACGGACAACGCCCTCGACAATATCATCCACATAAGTAAAGTCGCGCTTGCAGTTACCATAATTGAAGATCTGAATCGTCTCGCCTTTCAGCAGCTTGTTGGTAAAGCCAAAGTACGCCATGTCCGGGCGACCGGCAGGGCCATACACCGTGAAGAAGCGCAGACCCGTGGAAGGAATGTTGTACAGTTTAGAATAGGCATGAGCCATCAGTTCATTTGATTTCTTGGTTGCCGCATACAAAGATACCGGGTTATCAACCTTGTCATCCGTGCTGTAAGGCACTTTCTTATTACTGCCATAGACCGAAGAACTGGATGCATAAACCAGATGCTCCACCGGAGTATGGCCATCATCATAAGAATGGCGGCAGGCTTCCAGAATGTTATAGAAGCCAATCAAGTTTGCTTCCACATAGGCATCAGGGTTCGTAATGGAATACCGAACACCTGCCTGCGCGCCGAGGTTTACCACGATTTCCGGCTTATACTGCTCAAAGATAGCTTCAATCACAGACTTGTCTGCTAGATTACCTTTCACAAAACTGAAATTTTCAAACTGTTCCAGTTCATTCAAACGGGCTTCTTTCAGGCGCACGTCATAGTAGTGGTTCATGTTATCCAGACCCACGACCTTAACACCCTCCACCGTGGAGAGCAGCCGCTTTGCAAGGTTGGAACCGATGAAGCCCGCCACACCCGTGATAAAAATGCTCTTGTTGTTCAGATCAATTTTTGTTTTATTTTCCATCATAATTTTTCTTTTCCTCCCTTGTTAAATCTCCTGCTATTTCATTGTACGACAACAAGCCTGTATACAGATCGCAGTAGCAATCTATACGCAGGCTTGCCTTCGTACCTCCTTATTCTGTTTTCTGCTCTATCAGCTTTCGCTGTGGTGGGTTAAGTATAGAGCGCAACCAGAAGCCATTAACCCCTGAAATCACGCTGGCTATAACGCACCATGACAAGCAGAAACAAGTTGAGGTGAAAAGGTCAAGCCGCGCAAACCCGCATGAAATCAGGCTTTTCTCTGGTTGTCCATATTATTTCACACTCCCCATGAATGGTAACAACAACACGCTTTCCAAACAATTTTGGAAGCCAGCAGAAAAAAGCTGGTCCTTCAGCATGAATATGTACTACATCGTATCTTCCGAATGCGCTGTAAAGTGCGGCAAAGAACGATGAACTTACAGCCGCAAGTCCGCGCCGTTCAATGGTCGGAACAGACTTCTGACGGATTCCCTCGTACTCTGTTTTACCAGCGTCATCATATTCTGCACCGCTTACATGATGACCTGAACGGTTGTAACAGGTCACGTCACAGCCATTCTGTGCCATTCGGGTGCAGAGCTCTTTGACAACGATTTCTACTCCGCCTTCTCTCGATAATCGCTTCTGTCCGAACATCGCAATCGCAAGTTTCTTACTCATAAATCTTTCCCACAATCCCACTCAATTTCTTCATCTATATTTCAGCCAACACAAAGAGCGGATAGGCTCGTGCACCTGTCCGCTGGCTGTCACCCCACCCTCATGGTCGAGATTTCTTCCTGTGCGGCATTTCTGCCACCCAAAAAGATCAGTCGTTCATTCTTCGGGTAAGAAAATATGAACTTCGAGTCGCGGAGCCTTTCATTCTCTGCCGTACCCTTGTCCCTATTATGACAGCCGCGTATTATATCTCTAGCCCCACCATGAGTGATCACAATGCGGGCGTCGGCCACATTTTTTACCATCTGCTGATATGGAATCAATTTGCTCCACTGGCAATACTTCGGTTCGTATGTACTAAAACCAGTCTGGATAATTACATCATCCTGAATTGTGCCATCTTTCTTTAATTCATCTATCTTTTGAATCAGCCGATTAAACGGCTGCTCATGTGTTCCTACCGTCACAAAAATCATTTTCTCGTCCCCTACTTAGAATATGCTGCCAAGGTTAACCGCCTTTGGATAAACCTTTTTCTGTTCTTCCCACTGCACAACAAACTTGTCCACAATGGGATAAACCATCTTTCCCGTCATTGTCGGCTTATCAATTCGATCAAAAACCTCGATATAGACCAGCTTTGCGCCCATCATCTTTCCAATGTAGAAAAATGGAACCGCAACAGCTGCACCACAGGAAATAATCAAATCCGGCTTTTCTTTGTGCAACACATTCCATGCAATTTTGGTATTTTTGATAAGAGCTTTTAGACTTCTATTGGTCGGATAATAACACGGATACATTTTTTCACCTTCAAGTAGGCTTCTTGCATCCTCCTTATCAAAAGTGACCCAGAAATGATCTTTGTCATTCCAAAATGGCTTTAACATATAAAGGTGGGTTAAATGACCGCCAGATGAACCCACCAAGCATACCTTTATATTTTCTTTATTTTTCATCTGACTCTCTCCTCTTGTCTTCCTTGATTCCGATTAGTCACGCTGGAAAATATCGCGCGTATATACTTTTTCCTTCACGTCATCCAGGCACTTGTCATATCTGTTCGCGATAATAGCCTGGCTCTTTTTCTTAAACTCGTCCAAATCATTGACCACAACACTACCGAAGAACTTCTCGCCATCTTTCAGCGTCGGCTCATAAATGATGACGGTTGCACCTTTTGCCTTGATGCGCTTCATGACACCCTGAATGGAACTCTGGCGGAAGTTGTCACTGTTGCTTTTCATGGTCAGTCGATACACACCGACCACAACCTCTTTTTCCTTGCTCTCATCCCAGCTGTCATTCGCTTC
>OMEK01000053.1_pt1 | contig 51847 bp, 64 predicted proteins | sample 1645351 | NCBI WGS metagenome assembly OMEK01 (sample SAMEA103958146, study PRJEB25191) | human gut metagenome
AAATGTGATGTTGGATTTTATGGTGGTTTCAACGCGTAGTACAAAGCGCGGAACAATAGAAATCTATCCAAAGTTCCTTATAAAAAAAAGCACAGATCTTATGATTCGAGGTGGCGATTTTTACGCTATCTGGATAGAAGAACATGGTTTATGGTCTACTGACGAGCAAGACGCTTTACAACTTATAGACCGCGAACTGGATAGATATGCTGAAGAGAATCACCAACGCTTTAACTCAGATATTAAAGTCCTGCATATGTGGGACGCTGAGAGCGGAATGATTGACTCTTGGCATAAATACTGTCAGAAGCAATTACGAGACAGTTTTCATACACTTGACGATAAACTTATATTTTCCAATACGGAAACAACAAAAAAAGATTATGCGAGCAAGCGACTTAATTATCCTCTTGAAGAGGGTGATTTGACAGCATACGAAAAACTGATCAGCACTTTATATTCTCCAGAAGAACGAATGAAGATAGAGTGGGCTATCGGTTCTATAGTATGTGGTGAGTCGCAGAAATTACAGAAATTTCTTGTACTATATGGAGCAGCTGGTACAGGTAAGTCAACAATTTTAAATATCATTCAGCAGTTATTTGAGGGTTACTACTCAGTCTTTGATGCGAAAGCATTAGGATCTAGTAGTAACTCTTTTGCATTAGAAGCATTTAAAACAAATCCGTTGGTAGCTATTCAGCACGATGGAGATTTGTCAAGGATTGAGGATAATACTAGACTTAACAGTTTAGTGTCTCATGAGTTGATGACAGTTAATGAAAAGTTCAAATCGACATACTCTAACAGATTCAAATGTTTTTTGTTTATGGGAACTAACAAACCTGTACGTATTACAGATGCTAAATCTGGTCTTATAAGACGATTGATTGATGTATCTCCATCCGGAAATAAACTTGGTACGAAAGAATACGGAACTATAGTAAAACAAGTTGAGTTTGAACTTGGTGCGATTGCTTATCATTGCCGTGAAATATATTTGGATAATCCCGGAAGATATGATGATTATATACCTATCTCAATGATAGGTGCATCAAATGACTTTTATAATTTCGTGGTGGATTCATACCATGTGTTTAAAAAAGAAAACGGGACCACATTAAAAGCAGCATGGGAAATGTATAAGAATTATTGTGATGAAGCGAAAGTCGGTTATCCGTTATCAAGAAGAGCATTCCAGGAAGAATTGAAAAATTATTTTCTGGACTTTCAAGAGCGATTTAATTTTGAAGATGGCTCCAGAGTACGAAGCTATTATATTGGCTTTAAAACCGACAAATTTGAAAACGAAACAAAATCTAATAAGAAAAAAGAGGCACCAAAAACTTATCATATAGAGTTCAAAGAACAGGAGTCAATATTTGATTCTATATGTGCGGATTGTCCAGCACAATATGCTTCACAAAATGAAACCCCACAGCAGAAGTGGGAAAAAGTAAAAACAAAATTATCTGCTCTGGATACATCGCAAATTCATTATGTGAAAGTTCCAGAAAATCACATTGTCGTAGATTTTGATATTCCGGATGAAACAGGAAATAAATCTTTTGAAAAAAATTTAGAAGCTGCTAGTAAGTTACCACCGACTTACGCAGAACTGAGTAAAAGTGGTCAAGGGATACATCTTCATTATTTGTATTCTGGAGATCCGTCTCAGTTAAGCAGAATCTACGATAACCATATAGAGGTAAAAGTATTTACTGGTAAAAGTTCATTAAGGAGAAAACTAACGAAATGCAACAATTTACCAATAGCTACTATATCCTCTGGGTTACCAATGAAAGGAGAAGACAAAATGGTAAATTTTGATGCCATAAAAAGCGAGAAAGGACTTAGAACTCTTATAAAGAGAAATCTTAATAAGGAAATCCACCCAGGAACTAAGCCAAGTATCGATTTCATATACAAAATATTAGAGGATGCTCATAGTAGTGAACTCAAATATGATGTAACAGATATGCGTAATGCTGTATTAGCATTTGCAGCGAACAGCTCTCATCAGGCAGAGTATTGCATAAAGCTCGTTAATAAGATGCAGTTCAAATCGGAAGAAAATTCTATTGCTGTAAAGAATGATGAAGCAAAACTGGTATTTTATGACGTAGAGGTATTTCCAAACCTGTTCTTGGTCAACTGGAAAGTAGAAGGAGAAGGAAAACCAGTCATAAGAATGATAAATCCGAGTCCAGCCGATATTGAAGAACTGTTACAGCTAAGGTTAGTCGGATTTAACTGTAGAAGATATGATAATCACATATTGTATGCTAGATTAATGGGGTATACAAATGAACAATTGTTTAATTTATCTCAAAAAATAATTAACAATAGTCCGAATTGCTTCTTTGGAGAAGCATATAACATTTCTTACACGGATGTATATGATTTTTGTTCAAAGAAGCAATCTCTAAAGAAATGGGAAATCGAACTTAGCAATAAAGCAAATAATCCAAATTCAAAGATGGACGATGAAGTCAGAGCATTATGTAAAAAGATAAAGCATCACGAGCTTGGACTTCCTTGGGATCAGCCTGTTCCAGAAGAACTTTGGATAAAAGTGGCTGAATATTGTGATGATGATGTTATCGCCACAGAGGCTACATACAAAGCAAATCTTGGTGACTTTGTTGCTAGAGAAATTTTAGCAGAATTGGCTAATGGTTCAGTAAATGATACGACCAATAGCTTAACTACAAAATTTATATTTGGAAAGAACCGTAATCCTCAGAGTGAATTTATGTATAGAGATTTGTCTGAGCCAGTTACAGAATTACCAGATGATGTATTAGCATTCTTAAAAGAAGCAAAGCCGGAGATGATGGCTGAACCATTTCACGGACCGAAAGGAGATAGCTTGTTACCATATTTCCCAGACTACAGATTCGAGAACGGAAAATCCCTTTATAGAGGGGAAGAAGTTGGAGAAGGCGGAGAAGTGTGGGCAGCTCCTGGAATGTACGGACGCTCAGAAACAGAAGATGTTGGCTCGATGCACCCTAACTCAGCTATAGCAGAATGCTTATTCGGACCCGATTTTACAAAGAGGTTTAAAGATGTTTTAGACATTCGTATTTATATTAAACATGGTGAGTTTGATAAGGTACGTGATATGTTTGATGGAGCATTGGCAAAATATCTTGATGATACAGGTAAAGCAAAGGCTCTGGCTCAGGCATTGAAGATTGCGATTAATTCTGTATATGGATTAACGGCAGCGGGATTTATGAATGCATTCAGAGATTCAAGAAATAAGGACAATATCGTAGCAAAGCGAGGTGCTTTGTTTATGATTGACCTTAGACATGAAGTTGAAGCACAGGGATACAAAGTAATTCACATTAAGACGGACTCTATTAAGATTGAAAATCCGGATGATTATATTCTAGATTTCATTTGCAAATATGGCAAACGCCACGGATATGATTTCGAGGTAGAGCATATATTTGATAGGATTTGCTTGGTCAATAATGCTGTATATGTAGCAAAATTGGCTAAAGATGATCCAGAAGATCCAGGAACATGGACCGCTACAGGAACTCAGTTTCAGATTCCTTATGTATTTAAAAGTCTTTTTAGTAAAGAGGATATTAAATTTGAGGATATGTGTGAAACGAAGTCTGTAAGCGGCTCTTTATATTTGGATTTAAATGAGGATTTACCAGATGTATCTCAATATGAAAAAGAGTTAAGCAAGGCTGAAAGCGATTTCAAGAAAGGATTACTGTCTGATACGACATTTGAAAGCACTTGTCAAAGACTAAACCCACTTATTACAGAAGGGCATAATTATCGCTTCATTGGAAAAGTTGGACAGTTCTGTCCTATAAAAGACGGATGTGGTGGTGGATTACTTATGCGTGAGAAAGACGGTAAGTATTATGCCGCAACAGGTACAAAGGGCTATAGATGGCTTGAATCTGAAATGGTGAGAGAATTGGATAAGATTGATGATATTGATAAATCTTATTATGACCATCTTGTAAACGAAGCAGTAGATACAATATCGCAGTTTGGAGATTTTGAGTGGTTTGTTTCTGATGATATAACACAAGAGCAATCGAATTGTACCCCATGCGGTGATACAAAGTATAAAACGTGTTTCGATTGTCCTAATTTTATTGATGATACAAAGAACGTTTGTGGAAGAAATTATGATATTTCAAATATTATTATGAGCAAGGTAATGAATTTACCAGAAAACAGTTAAATGTAAAGGAGATAAAAAATGCAGAAAAAAATTAACAATATTATTATAGAAAATGCAAGAATTATGTTTAGAAACTTCAGAGGAGAAGAGTCCAAGTACAATCGTGCTGGAGATAGAAATTTTTGTGTTGTGATTGACGAAGAAACGGCTAGACAGCTGTCTGAAGATGGATGGAATATTAGAGTTCTAACACCTAGAGAAGAGGGCGAGGAACCAATACATTATATTCAGGTTGCTGTTAGTTTTAAAAATATACCACCTAAGGTATATATGGTTACTAGAAAAGGAAAAACACCGTTGGATGAAGAATCAATAAACACATTAGATTATGCTGAAATAAGGAATGCCGATTTAACGATAAGACCTTATTTATGGGAGGTAAACGGTAAATCTGGTATCAAAGCATATCTAAAAACTCTTTATGTAACTATAGAGGAAGACGAGTTTGCTGAAAAATATGCGGAGGAAGAAGGTCCGGAAGAAATCCCATTTAGATAATTACATATAAAAAATAGGGCATTGGTTGTTAAAGCTGATGCTCTATTTGTATTTTAAAGGAGATACATATGTTTATATTTAATAAACCGAAGCCACCGGTTAAGAAAGTGACAAAGAAATGGAAACCGACAATTGATTTGTCAAACATTGATAAGAAGAAAACGGTTGAACAAAAACAAAAAGTAGAAATAAAAACAGAAAAAATGCCGGTTGAGACATATTCAAAAGACTTTCTGAATGAGTTTAATAAACTGACGAGGACTCATAGACCGTTTGATGTTTGGAGAGATTTTGTGATTATGTTTGCGTGTGCGATATCAAATCCTCTTGACAAATTTCATTATAAAGACAGAGAGGAAAGATATTTGAGCATCATCCATAAATACGGTAAGGACGAACAGATGATATTTCCTAAACTGGCTGCATATACAACAATGGCTTTGGACGCTAATCCGGAACAGGATTTCTTAGGAAAAATGTTTATGGATTTAGGACTTGGTAATAGTTTAGCTGGTCAGTTCTTCACACCATATTCAGTTTGTCAGCTGATGGCAGATGTTGTTACCAACGATTTAGATAATAATTTTCAAGATAAGTTAGAAAAGCAAGGTTATATTTCTCTTGCGGATGAATGCTGTGGAGCAGGAGCAACCCTTATAGCTACTATTAATACTATCAAAAGAAAGATGGAAAAAGCAACGCCATCGATGAACTTTCAAAGACATTTACTGGTTGTCGGACAGGATATTGATGAAACAGTTGCTCTTATGTGTTATATACAAATTTCTTTACTTGGTGTAGCTGGTTATATAAAAGTTGGAAATTCTATAACAGATCCGATGACCACGGATGACGATAAGAGCAAATACTGGTATACACCTATGTACTTTTCAGATATTTGGGTGGTTAGGAGATTCTAATATGGCAGGTGTTAAGCTAAGAGATTATCAGTTAGATGCAATAAAAAAGATGAAAACTGGCTGCATTTTGTGTGGGGGTGTCGGAAGTGGAAAATCCTTAACTTCAATAGCTTATTACTATGTGCGAAATGGTGGAATTATTGGAACTGATATTTATGAACCGATGGACGACCCACCAAAAGACTTATATATTATAACGACCGCCAGAAAGCGTGATACTTGTGAATGGGATGGGGAATTAGCACCATTTCTATTATCTACACATGACGATGTAAATTTATATTCAAACAAAGTGATTGTAGATTCATGGAATAATGTAAAGAAATATTCAGATGTAAAGGATGCTTTCTTTATATTTGACGAGCAAAGAGTTGTCGGTAGTGGAACATGGGTAAAAGCATTCTTGAAGATTGCAAAAAATAACGAATGGATTTTACTATCTGCTACGCCTGGTGATACCTGGCAAGATTATATTCCGGTTTTCATTGCAAATGGATTCTATAAAAATAGAAGTGATTTTACAAAGGAACATATAGTATACAGTAGATTTAGCAAGTTTCCGAAGATTGACAGATACCTTAATACGGAACGATTAATAAGACTTCGAAATAAAATTCTTGTTAATATGGATTTCAAACGAGAAACGGTATCACACCACGAAGATATTTATGTTGGGTATGACCGCATTAAATATAAGGAAATAACTAAAAATCGATGGGACCCATATAAAAACGAACCACTCCAGAATGCAGCAGGGTTGTGCTATGTATGGAGAAAACTTGTAAATACGGATGAATCCAGACAAGTGGCTTTGCTTGAGGTTATGGAGAAGCATCCAAAAGCTATTATATTTTATAACTTTGATTATGAGTTAGAACTATTGAAAAATATTCTAACGGAATATGAAGTTGCGGAATGGAACGGTCATAAGCATCAACCAGTTCCGACAAGTAATAAATGGGCTTATCTTGTTCAATACAATGCTGGAGCAGAAGGATGGAACTGTATCACAACGAATACAATTGTATTCTTCTCACAAAATTATTCTTACAAAATAATGGCTCAATCAGCAGGAAGGATTGACAGAATGAATACACCATTTAAAGACTTATATTATTATCACATGAAATCTCGCTCTGGAATTGATACAGCCATAGCCAGAGCATTAAAAGAGAAAAAAACGTTTAATGAAAGGAGATACGTAAAATGGTAAACGAATTAGCAAAGGTAGTAGGACAAATCCGATTAGGTAGTAGTGTTCTTGATGTATATGGCGATTTAGATGAGCCATTATTCAAGGCGGCAGATATAGCAAATATTATTGAATATAGTCGCGGTAATGCTTGGAAAATGCTTGATCTGTGCGAAGAAGATGAAAGGCTGAACCTACCAATGGTAGTTGCAGGTCAGAGAAGAACTGTAAGTTTTGTCAATGAACATGGACTATATAGCATTCTTTCACAGAGCAGAAAAGAAATTGCCAGGGCTTGGAGAAGAGTTGTTCACGATGAACTTATCAATCTTAGACGAACAAAAGGATTCGATATTTCTGAGCAGTTTGATGAATGGAACAACGGTATGGACAATATATATTTCGACGAAGCTGGACATCTTATGCAATCAATCACTACTCCTGGCGGAGATGTAGAACAGATACCATATAAAGGATAGGAGCTTTATGGAGAATTTATATTTTGAAGTTGATTTTGAAAAGTATTGCAAGACCTGTGAACATAAAGACTTAGACGAGAAATGTGACCCTTGTTGTGAGTGCTTAGACCATGGTAGCAATACACAATCAGAAAGACCTGTAAATTGGAAGAATAAGAATGAATAAAGGTACAGAAATAGAAAAGGTAATTGCATATTTAGAAAAACGAAAACTAGAAGGATATACACATGTAGCTATAACAACACCAGATAAAATGTATGATTCAAGTATATTTTATGATGAATGCAGCAGAAAAAACGAAGGTGTACTGCGAATGGGATCATCATGTCCTAGATGTTTGACCTGTTTTAACTATAGTAAGTACCGAAAGGAGGATATTCAATAATGAGAGATACAGTTTTAGTAAGCATTGACTATAATGACAAAAACAATAAGTGTGTGCTGTGTGTCGGAAGACAGTTACCGAATAAATCAGTGGATATTGTTAATGCAATTGATGGTCCAGAAGCTAAGGAGCTGTTTGAAAAGTTAATTACGAAAAGGAGCAATAAAAATGAATAATTATGAAAAATGTAATGGATGCCCATATTATTTCGGAGAGATAGACAGCTGTATGTTTGGAGAAGAAGATGTTCCAAACGATGCAGAAAAGAAGTGCGAGGTGTCAGATGAGCTTCCAGTATGACCAATATTTAGCAAATCATAGAGCTAATGTTAAAAGAGGATTTGACTGGCTATGTGAGAATTTACCGGATGTCACAAATGATATTTCAGATGCAGCCTGGCAGATTGAGTTTGCACATGATAAGTCTAAGGACGAAGAAGACGAGTATAATGCATACGATGCATATTTTTATGGAAATAACAGGTCTTATAAAGTCGTCCAAGATTATCAAAGAGCATGGCTGAAACATATTCATAGAAATCCGCATCACTGGCAGTATTGGATACTCATTCATGATGATATGGAAAATGGAGAATTAGAGACAATTTTTGAAATGCCATATGATTATATCGTGGAAATGATTTGCGATTGGTGGGCTTTTAGTTGGGCTAATGAAAATCTGTACGAGATATTCAATTGGTATGCCGAACACTCTAAATTTATGAAACTTGCACCAAGAACGAGAGAAACTGTTGAGGATATTCTTGATAGGATAAAGAATAGACTTGATAATTTAGAAATTGAGCATAGCGGTGTAAAAGGAATGAAGTGGGGTGTTAGGAATGGTCCCCCATATCCGATAAAAGATAAAAGACGAGTTGCATCTGTGAATAAAAATGGTAAAATAATAGAAGATGCGATTAATTCTGGTGAAGTAATAAAAACCATAAACAAAGACAAGCAAAAGCGTCATAACAAAACACAGCATACCCCTGGAAGAAGTTACTTATATGGCGATACAGAGTATGCACAGAAATTAGTTGATAAATATAGCGGAACTGGAGAATCAAAACCCGACCATAATGGAAAATGGAATCATCGAGAAAGAATATTTGCCGATGAGGATATTGGCATATATGTTGATGAACAAGGTATAGAAACACCATCAAATGTTGGAATGATAATATATTCTAATACCGGAACACATATTTATCCGGCACGAAGAAAGGAGAACAAATATAATGAAACTTAATCAAAGTCTTGAAGGAAAAAATGTGAAAATAACTTGCACAGACGGCGAAGTATTCACTGGTATTGTAAGCGATTATATTTTTCCAGAGGATAACGAACCGGAGGGGATTGCTGCTATAGATATTGATAATTGCCCTCAGAAATCAGGTGAAAGTGTTAGTTTTAATGAAGATGAAATAGATGATATCGAAATAATGGAATAGGAATAAATTATATTTACGAAACCCATGAGTCTTTATAGGCTTATGGGTTATTTTTTATAGAAAAGGAGACAACAAAATGTTAGATTATAAAATTATTGCCATCGATTTTGATGGTACTTTGTGTGAAAATAAATACCCTAAAATAGGTGAGCCTAATATGGATATTATAGATTATATTTTAAGATGCCAGTTAAATGGAGACAAAGTAATTCTTTGGACTTGCAGAACAGATAAAATACTTAAGGAAGCGATAGACTGGTGTTCAGAGAAAGGACTGGTGTTTGATGCTGTAAACGAAAATCTTCCAGAAATTATTGACATATTTGGTGGCGACACTAGAAAGATATTTGCAAATGTTTATATTGACGACAGAAATGTATCTTTATATTCTTGCAGAGAGAAAACACCTATGGATACATGGGCTGAAAATGAAGTAGAACTAGCTTGTGAACATGATGGAAATGGAATTTCTGACTATGGTTGCGCTTGTTACAGGAGCGCATTAAGGGCATTTAACAGTCTTATGGAAGACGGACATAGTGGGGGAAGTATCGACTTTACTAAAAATATTCTAAATCGCCTAATTACCAGTAAACCATTAACGCCTATCAAAGACATAGATGATGTTTGGACGCAAGTTGGAGGTACAGGTACAAGAAAAGATATAAAAACGTATCAGTGCATACGAATGTCTTCATTATTTAAGCATGTTTCGGATAATGGAGATGTTAGTTATAATGATGTAAATAGAGTAGTAGGAATTGATATTCATAGTGAGTGTTCTTTTCATAGTGGATTACTCGATAGAATTGTAAACGAAATGGCACCAATAACGATGCCTTATATGCCATCTACAAAACCATACTATGTATATTGTGAAAGCTTCTTGCATGATTCAAATAATGGTGATTATGATACTGTTGGTGTATTCTATATGATTATACCTAGTGGTGAAAAAATAAATATTAGTCGTTTCTTTGCAAGGGAAAATCATAAGTTTGAAGAAATTGATATTTTTAAATATGACGAGAGAAAAGAAGCTAGTGAAAATAATAAAGTTAAGGAGAGTGAATAATAAATTATGAAATGTCGATTATGTGGAAGTAATTCAAATGTCACAAATACTAGACATAATGAAGACGGAGACTCTATCTATAGACGAAGAAAATGTTCATCGTGTGGTTATATTTTTTATACTATAGAATTTGAATGTGAAGACACAGAAGATTTTAAGAATGAATGGAAAGCATTAGCCAAAACGAGATATTCTCGACAATAACAAACGAATGAAAGGAGACAACATTAATGATTAAGGTAGCCTTACATGTAGACGATATATGTCATTCTTGTCCGGTATTTAAGCCAATTTATACGCATGACAGTTATAAAAACAAAGATTGTTCAATTTCAGAATTAGAAAATATAGTAATTAGTTGTGAAAACAAATCTTTATGTAAACATTTAAAAAAATTTATCAGCAAAGGAGCGATTAATCAATGATATTTGTAATTGATAACTTAAAATTTGATACCAGTAAAATGGAGATTGTATCTAGGCGATGCCAATATAATTATGAGTCAACTTTTTTTAATTGGACAGTTAGTTATACTGGTAAAAATGTCAAATTATTTAGAAGCAAAAAGGGAAATTGGTTGTTAACTTATGAAACAGACTATAAGATATGCGGAGTTCGTTTACAAGAGAACGATGCAAAAAATTTATTGATAAAATATGACGTACAAATGTATGAGCAAATATTTGGAGAATTGGAGGAAGCTTAATATGTATATTTTATTTATAATTATAGTAGCAGCCATTGGCGTAATAGTTTTGGATTCCGGTTGGAATAAATATTGTCAAAGTCAAAATGAAGAATGGCAAAAATTATGTGACTATTTAAATAAAAGTTGGTATACAAATTCTATGGGTATTCAAAGGGATGTTCTTAAAAAGTTTGCAGATGAATTATCGTCCAGAATAGGCGATGCTACTACAGACGTACAAGGGTGTCGCAATTTAATAAAGGATATCCTTAATGAATATATTAAGGAGGATGAGAATGAGTAAAAAAGATATTTCGACTATGTATACCAAAGAACTTAATAAAAAAACTGGGCGAAAGGGTTGGGTTGGTTGGCAAACCGAAAAAGAGACTAATATATCTCCAGCTGAATACGGAGGTTACATTCTACAAAACAGAAAGAGGTATAAAAAACAATGATTAATAGTAGTTATATATATTCAAAAGAAAAAAAAGCCTTGTTACATTTGTGGTAAACCCACAAAGCGAATCGAATACAATTATGAAGCTTATATTTGTAGTCGTAACTGTGAAAATGTAATGAATAAAAAATTAATAGAAAGTGAGAATTGTGATGATTAGCGATTTTAAAAATTGGATTGAAAAAACAAAGGGTTTGTACAGATATGTTATAGCTAGTAATGTATGCTATGAAATTCATATCATGTATCACGATAAAGCTACTGATATTTTAACATCAAACGCATCGCTGTATATTGTAGGAGAATGGACAAATGATAAAAAAAATCAAGATAAGCCATTCTTTGAAAGAAAATTATTGCTTAACGGAACATTAGCCGAATGTTTAGAAAAAGCAGAGAAAGACGAGGTACTGATGTTTAGCTAATGAAAACAATAATTAAAATTATAAAGAAAATATTACGAATAGAATCACCAAGCATAGTATTAATGTCTGATAATAAAAAGAAAGGAAAATAAAACATGAGTATTAAATTAGAACACACAATTCTGGCAAGCCCAGAGCAGATGGAATTTATTATTGAAGGAATGCGCAATCCTATGAACTCGTGGGATAAAGGAGACAGTGAACTAGAGACAGCTGGATATGACGTTGTCGGGTTCGATCTTGGGAAAGCTGATCTCGGTCTGATGCAGCGTTTGGCTAATGCTGGTACGGATCATAGAAAATTTATGAGAATGATGCCAGTATATGTAAGAATTACGGCACCTTTGTATTGGTGGAAAGAATTCGATACTTACAAGGTTGGAACGGTTGCGAACTCTTGCTCAACCATGCATAAAATCCAGGCTAAAGAGTTTACGTTGGATGATTTTAGCTGTGAAAAGCTAATCAATTCGATGTGTATGGAAATTCAAGAGATGCAAAAAGTTCGTGTATCACCAATGCAATCTATGCTGACCACAGTTGAAAGCTTAAATTCTTATAGGAATTTATATCTTGAAACAAAAGATAAAAAGTTTTGGTGGCAGATGATTCAGCTTCTTCCGAGCAGTTACAACCAGACCAGAAATGTCATGATGAATTATGAAGTTCTGGCAAATATCTATAAGTCCCGTAAGGATCACAAGCTGGACGAGTGGAGGGAATTCTGTAAGTGGATTGAAACTCTTCCTTATAGTGAGTTGATTACAGGAAAGGAGAAAGATAATGGATAAGTGTCCGATTTGTGAGTATCAATTAGATCAATGCCAATGTTATTTTGTCAGGAGTGCACGTCAATATCAAAATAAGCGACGTCAAGTTGTTCTTGATCATTTATATCTTCTGTCGTTATCTCAGCTGATACATGTGACTGAACTTGAGCGAAAGTGGAATATATCATATGCGGACCCGGAACTTAACGCAATTTTTGATAAAATGAGCGCAGTTAATAAAAGCAATAGTAAAAGATAGTATATTGTATTATTTTTTTATATTTTATGGAAAGGAGATAGAGGAATGATATGGAATGACAATATATCTTTTGAAGGATTCGACAAAAAGATCAATGACTGGTTTAAAGATAAAGAATTTGAATTAGGGGATCCTCCGATTGATGCTCAATTTGCTCTGGATTTAATATTTAAAACTTTAGTAGACGATAAAGAACACTATTCATATTTAACATCTATGTCGGAGTCTACAGAGCAAACAAACAGTATTATGCTTGATTTGATACTTAAAAAATACAGTAGAAAATATAGAAAACATCGTAAAGAAATAAAGAAAATGAAAGGAGAAAAAATATGAGCAATATGTTAGAATGGGCAAAAAGAGAAGTAGAAATTGCCTGTAAGAAAGAAAACCCAAATAGAAAAGAAGGAGAGTTTGATTATGGATGCGCCTGTTACGAAAGCGCGTTAAAAGCTTTTGAAAGCTTATGTGAAGATGGTCACTTAAGAAAGTCTATGCTGATGGGACTGTTAAATACGACGATAATGACCGTTCATATTGTGTTAGTATCCATAATCCAAACTGCACATATTATTTTGGACTTGTTAAAAGAATTATTGATGAGATATGTCCTATAACAATGCCATATATGCCTGGTAAACCAATAAAGGTTTATTGTGAAGATTTCTTAACAGACAAAAAGAACGGTGACTTTGATACTGTTGGCATATTCTATGCGTGGAAAACAAAGAATGGTGAGCCAGAGCGAATTAATATTAATAGATTCTTCAGAGAGCCAGAAGGTAATGAAAAGGGCAGTTGGACTGAGATATCTAAAGAAGAGTATTATGAACGAAAAGAAAGATCAGGAAACATAGAAAGGTGTGATATTTTATGAGAAAATCAAGAGACGATTCACGATTAGAAATATGGAGTTATGCCTATATTAATAATGTCAAGAATAGAGACAAAAATGACCAAAATGTGGAGCTACTTCAAATAGAAAGGGGCAGTAATGGGTACGACTATATTGTGGAAGTTATCGATAAACCTAATAACGATATTTTAGTAACAGAAGAACAAAGAGAATCAATGATTATGGAAATTTAAAAGGAGGAATAAAATGCAGGACCCAACAATTAAAGAAAAAACTATTGACGAGACTATCCGGCGTTGTAAGAATGCTATGGATGTCTCTTTTTTTTTAAGTATGGTGAAGCACGTAAGAATTTTGGTGAAGGCAGAGTAGATGCTATAGGTTCGCTTGATAATTGTCTTATAGCATTTAATAAAACAAAAAACTTAGAATACTTACAAGATGTGATTAACTATGCTTTGTTTCGTATATTATTTCCTTTACCAGGAGACCATTATACACCTACCGATTCAGATGGTTCAGCTGGTGTCGAGGGAACTCCGATAAATATGGAATAACTAATATTTTTAAGATTTGGAGGTGAAATTAAACAATGAATAAGCGTGGAAGACCGCCTAGAGACGACGGAGAAGTAAAAAATAAGCAGTATAGATTACGTTTGTCAGACGGGGAAGAGACCGTTTTAGATGAATTGTCGACCGAATATGGTTTGCCAAAGGCAGAAATTTTAAGAAGAGGTCTACGAATGCAGTATAATTTACTTCGACATACAGGATAAATTATTGAAATTTGTATAATTCTTGGATATCCATTTAATCGTTTTTACCCATTTTCTGCCCACTTTTGAGATAGTAAAAACGGGCAAGGGTATTAAAAATATGGGTAAATTAGCTAAAAATATTTAATGGATATCCAAGTTTGGTCAAAAATTTGGGTTTTCTGCCCACTTTTTAAAACGTTTTTGTCCAAGAGTCGAATGCCCGAAAACCCAGTATTTATGCGGGTTCCGAGTTCTTGGATATCCAAGTTTGGTCAAAAACCCATTTTTTTTTCATTTTTAATGTGAAGAAAAAATTTAATAAATATATATAATTGGCAAAAATTTTTGGGTTTTTGTCCAAGAAGGTAGTTCCAGCCAAAGATGTGACTTTTAATTTCGGTTTATATATGATATAATTTTCAAAGAAGCAATTATGTTTGATACGGAGGATTTAAGATGAATGATATTGATAATGTAATATCGGTTATGGCATCCCAAAATGATTTTCAGCTAGAACCAATTGAACAAGTAATAAACTTCGACCAAGGTTATAAAAAAATTTGCCTTACAAACGAACAAAAAAAACAGATGAGTATGGCGTTACAGCATCTACCGGAATTAACTGCTAGTGCAAGAATGGCAAATGCATATGTTGCAAAATTTCCTGATGGAATTAATCACACTCTTATATCATTAAAACAAGGCGGAGTAATGAGTTCATTTAAAGATAGTTCTGGTCATTTTGCAGGTACGGCTTCTTTATATTCATTAAAAACGGAATCAATGATAATAGGTGCCTTTTCTACAATGGCTATTGCCTCTGGACAATATTTTATTAAACAAATAAATACCGAATTAAAAATGATCAATCAAAGTATGGATAGAATATTAGAATTTTTATATGGAGATAAAAAAGCTGAATTATTATCAGAAGTTAGTTTTGTAAAATATGCTTATGAAAATTATTCAACCATTATGTCTCATAAAGAGCAAAGAACTGCTACGATAATAAGTCTTCAAGAGGCAAAAAAAGTTGCAATGAAAGATATTGAATTTTATATGTGTGATTTAGATGCAACAGTTAACTGTAAATTAAATATGGGCGAATTATCAAACAATGCATTTAGAATTAAAGAAAGTTTAGAATTATCAATTCAGTTATATGGAATGAGCAGTGTACTCGAAATGTATTTTGCACAAAATCATGAAAATGAATATATTAAATATATAGAACGAGAAGTAACGACATACATTGATAAATGTGAAAAAAGAATACTTAGTAGTTTTAGTGCATTGAAAAAATATATTAATGACTATAAAGGAAAAATTTTGGAAAAAGTCGATAAAACACAATATGAGAAAGCAGTTAATGATATTATAGAATCTTTAAATACTGGTGAAGAATCTATGTTGAGAAAATCGCTTCGGAAGACATTACAAGCTGCGTCTACTATCAATGAATATTACATTAGTAGTAATGGCGACATATATATAAAAACCGAATAATATATTTATTTTAAATAGGGACATTAAGTGTCTCTATTTTTTTGTTAATGATATACGCTAATTTCACATTCTCTATTATGAAGAACAATCTATAAGAAATGGAGGATTTTATTATGATAAAATATTGTGTTAAATTAAATACTGAAATTAGTTCTATTGAACAATGGGTAAATTTAATTGGAACATATAGTGGTAAAGCTAAATTGGAAAAGGTGTCACTTATAAGTGACACTATTAGCAATTCAGAAACTGACTATTGTAGTAAAGAATATTTACTTTGTTTTACAGGAACGATATCAAGTTATTTCGATAACAAAAGATTTTTTGGTAATAAAAATGTATTTAGATATGATTGGTAATATTATATAAAAGGGACTTTATACAAAGTCTCTTTTTTTTTGCGCGCGAAAAATACATTCCCTTTTATGAAGAGAGAGGTAAAATAGCCATTTTATATTTTACTTTCACTTTTACTATTTGATAAGGAGGAAAGTGATATGAATTGTGATAGCAATGAATTAATGCATTATGGTGTTCTTGGTATGAAATGGGGACATAGAAAAGCTAAAGCAAGCAGTAATACTAAATCGGTTTCAAAAAAAAAAACAAATAGACAACTATTTAATAAAAAATTAAAAATAGATAGTGTTGAGGCAATATATTTAAGCAACGCTGGTTATAAAGCTGTACGAGCATTTACCATCGATAAAGGCAATAAAAATAAAATGATGAAAGACTTGAATGGTACAACCGTATGGCTAGGTGCATTAGCTGCTTATCAACTTTTAAAATAAATCTTCAGAAAGGAGCTTACAAAATGTTAGAAAACAAATTCCAGGCTAATTTAATTAAAGAGCTTAAGAGACTTTTTCCTGGATGCATCGTTATGAAGAATGATGCAAGTTATATTCAAGGTATTCCAGACCTGCTAATTCTTTATCATAATAAGTGGGCTTCTTTGGAATGTAAGAAAAGTGCGTCGGCTAGAAAACAGCCTAATCAAGAATATTATGTTGAACAAATGAACAAGATGTCATTTTCTCGTTTTATTTGTCCGGAAAATAAGGAGGACGTATTATATGAACTTCAACAAACATTTAAACATTGAAGGACAGCACGCCTTTTTAGGTGCAAGTAAATATCATTGGATTAATTACAGTGAAGATAAAGTTGCTGATGCATATAACAAATTTCTTGCAACACAGAAAGGAACTATATTACATGCATATGCCGCACAAAGTATATCTTTGGGGCAGAAATTACCTAAATCCCAAAAAACTTTGAATATGTATGTTAATGATGCCATCGGATTTAAGATGACACCCGAGCAACCACTATTCTATTCCGAAAATTGTTTTGGAACAGCCGATGCGATTTCGTATAGAAATAAATTACTTAGAATACATGATTTGAAAACTGGATTAATTCCCGCACATATGGAGCAGCTTATGATTTATGCAGCTCTTTTTTGTTTGGAATATAAAGTGAAACCTGCTGATATTGATATGGAATTGAGAATTTATCAGAATAATGAAGTTCTGTATCACAATCCAACAGCAGAAGATATCGTCCCAATTATGGATAAAATTATTACCTTTGATAAGGTTATAAGAAAAATAAAAGAACAGGAGGGTTAATCGATGAATCGAGTAGCTAAAGTATTATCTCAGATTTCAGATGATATGCTTATGCATTACGGTGTTGCCAGACGATCTGGCAGATATCGGTGGGGTTCTGGAGATAACCCCTATCAACATAGTGGAGATTTTCTGAGTCGTGTGCAGTCTTTAAAAAAGTCTGGTATGAGCGAAACAGATATCGCTAAGACTATGGGGCTTACAACAACTCAGCTCAGAACACAAATGAGTCTTGCCAAAGATGAAAGAAGAGCTATACAAGTTGCAACAGCCAAAGACCTTAGAGAAAAAGGTTACAGTTTGAATGAAATTGCTGACAAGATGGGATTTGCAAATGACTCATCGGTAAGGTCTTTGTTAAATGAAAATTCAGAGGCGAGAATGAATCAGGCAAAAGCTACTGCTGATGTTCTCAGAAAACTTATTAATGAAAAAGGTATGATTGATGTTGGCACTGGCGTTGAAAGGGAGCTTGGAGTTTCGAAGGAGAAACTTAACCAGGCTCTTTATATTTTGGAAATGGAAGGTTATCCGATTTATGGAGGTGGAGTTCCGCAGGTTACTAATCCTGGAAAACAGACAAACATAAAAGTAATCTGTCCACCTGGAACAGAGCATAAGGATATTTATGATTATGAAAATGTACATTCTGTTAAAGATTATATTTCATATGATGGTGGTGAATCATACAGAAAAAGTTTTGAATACCCATCAAGTATGAATTCTAATCGACTTGCTATCAGATACAAAGAAGATGGTGGTATTAACAAAGATGGTGTTATAGAACTTCGTAGAGGAGTCCAGGATTTATCATTAGGCGATTCGCATTATGCACAGGTTCGAATAATGGTAGATGGAAAGAAATATCTGAAGGGAATGGCTGTCTATTCTGATGATATGCCAGATGGAGTTGATGTTATTTTCAATACCAATAAATCAAAATCAGTTCCTAAAATGGAAGTTCTTAAGGACATTAAAAATGATCCGGATAATCCTTTTGGTTCTTTAATAAAAGAACACGGTGGTCAAAGTTATTATGATGATCCAAAGGGAAAGTATACAGATCCCGTAACTGGAAAGAAACAGAGCTTGTCTTTAATCAATAAGAGAGCCGAAGAAGGAGATTGGGGCGAATGGAGTAAAACACTTCCATCTCAGTTCTTATCAAAACAAAGTCTAGCCCTTATTAAAAAACAGTTAGGTCTTGCAACAGCTGATAAACAGTCTGAATTTGATGAAATTTGTTCATTAACCAATCCTACAGTAAAGAAAACACTATTAAAATCCTTTGCTGATGATTGCGATTCAGCAGCTGTTCACTTACAAGCAGCGGCATTACCAAGACAGAAATATCAGGTAATACTTCCGTTAACAACCATTAAAGATAATGAAGTATATGCACCAAACTATAAAGATGGCGAAACAGTTGCCTTAATTCGTTTTCCTCATGGAGGAACTTTCGAGATACCAATTTTGAAAGTAAATAATAAGTTAGCTGAAGGAAAGAGCGTTCTTGGGAATACTCCGGCTGATGCCATTGGCATTAATAAAAAGAATGCTGATAGATTATCCGGAGCTGACTTTGATGGTGATACCACAATGGTAATACCTTGTAATTCGTCAAAGAGTAAAGTCAAAATTACTTCTACACATCCATTAAAGGGTTTGGAAGATTTTGATACGAAAGACGAATATGGTCCAGATTCTAGTAAACCTATTAAAGTGGACTCTAAAGGTAAGGAATATTACACCAGAAATGGTAGAACATACCAGAAAATGACGAATACTCAGACAGAAATGGGTAAAATTTCTAACTTAATTACAGATATGACTTTGAAAGGAGCTACCGAATCTGAATTAGCAAAAGCGGTTCGTCACAGTATGGTCGTTATTGATGCTGAAAAACATAAGTTAGACTATAAACAGAGCGAAATTGATAACGACATTGCAACTTTAAAAAAGAAGTATCAAGGTACAACAGATTCAAACGGTCACTATCATGAAGGTGCGTCCACTCTTATTTCAAGAGCGAAATCTGAAACCTCTGTATTAAAGAGAAAAGGAAGCCCGATTATTAATGAAGATGGGTCTCTCAGCTACAAAGAAGTTAAAGAGACATATACCGACAAAGACGGAAAAATAAAAGTTCGTACTCAGAAGAGTACAAAAATGGCTGAAGTTAAAGATGCCAGAGAATTATCATCCGGCACTCCACAGGAAGAAGCGTATGCAAAATATGCAAATTCTATGAAGTCTTTAGCAAATCAAGCAAGAAGAGAAATGGTTAATACTGGAAAGATTGCTTATTCTGCTTCTGCTAAATCGACATATCAATCTGAAGTAAATTCTCTTATGGCTAAATTAAATGTTTCTTTAATGAATGCCCCTAGAGAAAGACAGGCACAGACTATTGCTAATGCTGAGGTTAAATCTAAGAAGAGAGATAATCCTGATATGACAAAAGCTGAGATTAAGAAAGTAAGTCAGCAAGCTCTTTCAAAAGCTCGTAATTATGTAGGAGCTAAGAGAACTTCTATAGACATAACCGATAAGGAATGGGAGGCTATACAGGCTGGTGCTATCAGTGAGAACAAGCTAACACAGATACTAAATAATACTAATATTGATGTTGTTAGACAAAAGGCTACTCCTCGTGCCACAACATCACTAAGTACAGCCAAACAAGGTAGAATTTCAGCTCTATCTGTATCTGGTTACAGCACATCTGAAATAGCAGAAGCTTTAGGAGTATCTACTTCAACTGTATCTAAGTATCTGAATGGAAAGGAGTGAACATAAAGAATGGATGTAACTAAGTGTGCATTAACAACAATTGACAACCCTTATGATCCGTTCGACCAGTTCACCGAATGGATGCTATATGACGAGGAGAAAGGCTATCACTCGACATCGTATCTTGGTCGCATCGCAAGGACATCAGATGAGCTATCGGATGAAGAGAATGACAAAGAAATTGAAAGAGCGATAGATGAAATCATCAAATATGATTTTAGAAACATATACAAGAAAGTGAAGAGAACACTAAAAATCACACAGACTGTCTAAGGGTATAGGGGGGTGTCTAAAAAAACATACCCCCCACCCATATCGCGTCGGTCCTTAATTTTTCTCCAGAGGGAAATTTTGTAAAAATGTTTCATATATCAGCAGAAGTTAAAAGAGTTTATAGGATTATTATTGGGCGGTGGCTGGCTCATCTTTAAAGGTTGTCTCCTTTCATATACAAGAATAGCATAATAGTCTCTATAAACTCTTTTAACTTCTGCTGATTTTCTATATAAAGTGTGCAGAAATTATTAAAAGGAGGCGGTAACTATGGGGAAAGTTAAGCCAGACTCATCTTCTGATACTGCCAGTCAGCGAATGCGACCAGCAATTACACCTGAAGCAAGGCAAAAACAAATGATTTCACTTGCTACTGATTGTGCTGAAGATTTAATGAGGTCTGGAAAAGCACCATCACAGATTATTGTTCATTATTTAAAGCTTGGGACTAAGCAGGCTGAACTTGAATTGAAGAAGATAGAAAAAGATTTGGCTTTGACCGAGGCAAAAACAAAAAGTATTCAATCAAATGAACAAGCTGAAAAATTGTATCAGGATGCCCTTAATGCTTTTAAGGGATACAGTGGACAGAATATAGGTGACGATTATGACGACGAATTCGAAGATTAGAACATATTCAGAATTAATCAGGTTAGAGACATTTGAAAAGCGATTCGAATATTTAAAATTAGAAGGCTCAGTTGGAATAGAAACATTTGGTTTTGACAGATATTTGAATCAAATTTTTTATAACTCAAAAGAATGGAAAAGACTCAGAAACGAAATCATTGTCAGAGATAAAGGGTATGATTTAGCCTGTGAAGGATATGAAATACAAGGAAATATTATTATTCATCATATGAATCCAATTACATTGGAAGATATTATTAACAGAAATGATGATTTGCTTAATCCAGAGTATCTTATATCAACGGTGCTGAACACACACAATGCTATACATTATGGTGATTCAAGTTTATTACCACATTCACCTGTAGAGAGAAGAAAGAACGATACATGCCCATGGAGGCATTAAAAGGAGGATTACAACTATGGAAAACGAAATAAAAAAAAATAATGCTGCGCAAACAGAATCCATTGTTCGACCATTAGAAGAACCAACACCTCAAAACACAAACAATAAAAATCTTGGTGTTGTTGAGAACTGTGGACAGTTGAGGATTAGAAAAGAACCGGATAAAGAAGCAGACGTTATCGCAATAATCCCGGTTGGTACAATTATAGAACTTTTAGATAATGATGCAATTAATGGTTTCTATGCCATACATACCAAAACAAAAGATGGTATTGAATTTGACGGATATTGTATGAAAGATTTTATAGGTATTGATTATCTGGAAAAGGAGTAATTATGGCATCGGAGAAAATGAACGACAGTATTTTATCATCGGTCAAAAAAATGCTAGGGTTACCAGAAGAATATGATGCATTCGATTTAGATATAATCACACACATTAATTCGGCATTTACTGTATTGACACAACTCGGGGTAGGTCCGGCAGATGGATTTATGATTGATGATAAAACTACAATTTGGTCTGACTTTATGCCGGATATGAGGTTTTATCAGCTTGTAAAATCTTATGTTGTGTTAAAGGTTCGATTATTGTTTGACCCACCGATAAGCTCTGCTGTATTAGAGTGTTATAAAACTCAAATAAATGAATATGAATGGCGATTGAAAACAATGGCTGAAATGGAAGAGGCGACGGAAGATGGTAACAGCAACTCAGACTGAATCCGATGCGTCCCTTTCTCACCACGGAATTAAACGACGAGGGACTATGGAGACATAGTCTCTTTTCATTTGCAAAGACTAAGTGAGGTGAAAAATCAAAATGAATAATGAATTAGAACATCATGGTATTAAAGGAATGAAATGGGGGGTTCGTCGTTATCAGAACAAAGATGGCTCTTTAACACCTCAGGGGAAAAAGCGATATGACAGAGATATAAGAGATAATCTTGCAAAGAAAAAAGATAACAGAATCGACACAAGTCATCCAGATCCTAATAGATGGGCTAGGGAAGATTTAGAACGAAGTAAAAAAATCGTTGATACAAGTTCTTCTATGGTTCGCCAGCTAAAATCAATGGAAAGCGAAACGCGACCGAAAGCTAAAAGAAAAAGTATGGATTTATCAAATATGTCTGATAAAGAAATGCGAGATAGAATCAACAGAGAGTTACTTGAGCAGCAATACCAAAAATTATTTTCGGAAGTTGAAGAGCCAAAGATATCTAAGGGACGAGAATGTGTTAGAAACGTACTTTCGGTAGCGGGTGATGCTCTTACGATTACTGGCTCATCATTAGCAATAGCTCTTAGTATTAAAGAGTTAAGAGGAAAGTAGGCTAAAACAATGGCATTATCAAACACAGCTGTCCCAAAATACTACGGCATGTTTCGAGATGCCGTTATTCGAGGAGAAATACCGGTAAATAAGGAAGTCTCTATGGAAATGAATCGTATTGACGACCTTATTGCAAACCCAGGAGTCTATTATGACGAAAACGCTATTGAAGGGTTTATTTTATATTGTGAAAATGAATTAACTCTCACAGATGGCTCAGATTTAAAGCTATTAGATACTTTTAAGGTTTGGGCTGAACAAATTTTTGGATGGTATTATTTTGTCGAAAGAACAGTATATGAACCTTCAAAAGATGGTCATAGCGGACATTATATAAAAAAACGTATTAAAAAAAGACTTGTTAATAAACAATATCTAATAGTAGCACGAGGTGCTGCAAAATCTATGTATGGTTCTTGTTTACAGAACTATTTTCTTAATGTCGATATCACGACAACACACCAAATTACAACTGCGCCAACAATGAAACAGGCAGAAGAAGTTCTGTCACCTATTCGTACAGCTATTACCCGTTCGAGAGGACCATACTATAAATTCCTTACAGATGGTTCAATAATGAATACCGGCGGTTTAAAAGCCAATAGAGTTAAGTTAGCACCGACTAAGAAAGGAATAGAAAACTTCCTTACAGGTTCGTTATTGGAAATTCGTCCGATGAGGATAGACAAATTACAGGGATTGCAGCTTAAGGTTGCAACTGTTGATGAATGGTTATCTGGAGATATTAGGGAAGATGTAATTGGTGCCATTGAACAAGGTGCATCAAAGGTAGATGACTATTTGATTGTTGCGATTAGCTCTGAAGGTACGGTTCGTAATGGAGCTGGTGACACAATCAAAATGGAATTACAGGACATTCTTAAAGGAGATTACTATAATCCGCATGTATCAATCTGGTGGTATAAACTTGATTCCATTGAAGAGGTATCGAATCCTGATATGTGGATTAAGGCAAATCCTAATCTCGATAAGACCGTAAGTTATGAAACATATCAATTAGATGTTGAGAGAGCAGAAAAAGCTCCTGCGGCGAGAAATGATATTCTAGCCAAAAGATTCGGTTTACCAATGGAAGGATATACATATTTCTTTACATATGAAGAAACTTTGCCACATAAGAGAAGAATGGATTTCTGGGAGCTACCTTGCTCTTTAGGTGCTGATTTATCACAAGGTGATGATTTCTGTGCATTTACATTTTTGTTTCCATTGAATGATGGTGCATTTGGAGTTAAGACCAGAAACTATATAACTGAAAGAACCTTGATGAAACTACACCCGGCAATGAGATTTAAATATGATGAATTTGTCGAAGAAGGTAGTTTAATGATTATGGATGGTACTGTATTAGATATGATGAAAGTCTATGACGATTTAGATAACTACATTATAGATAATGGTTATGACGTCAGATGTTTCGGATATGACCCATATAATGCAAAAGATTTTGTTGAGCGATGGACACAGGAAAATGGCGCTTTTGGCGTCGAGAAAGTAGTTCAAGGTGCAAAAACAGAATCAGTACCACTAGGCGAATTAAAGAAATTATCAGAAGATAGAATGCTTTTATTTAACGAAAGCCTTATGTCATACGCAATGGGAAATTGTATTACACTCGAAGATACGAATGGTAATCGTAAATTGCTAAAGAAACGTTATGACCAGAAAATTGATGCGGTAGCTGCTATGATGGATGCTTATATAGCATATAAACTAAATAGAGATTCATTTGAATAAGGAGGAAAAATCAAAATGGAATTAACAGTTGGTTCCAGACTGAAACACGCCTGGAATGCATTTTTGAATAGAGCCCCCACTGGGAATTATCAGTATGGTATAGGTGGAGGATACGGATATTACCCCGGAAGTTTTAGACTTACCAGAGGAAATGAGCGCTCTATCGTTACCCCTGTTTATAATCGAATAGCTTTAGATGTAGCCGCCATTAACATTCAGCATGTTCAGTTGGATGATGAAGGGCGGTTTTTAAATGTTATAAAATCCGGACTTAACGATTGTCTATCATTAGGAGCAAATCTTGACCAAACAGGAAGAGCATTCATACAGGACGTGGTTATGTCTATGATGGATGAAGGTGTCGTGGCGATAGTACCGGTTGATACCACCATCGACCCAGATATATCTAATGGCTTTGACATAGTGTCAATGCGAGTAGGAAAAGTAGTTGATTGGTATCCGCAGCATGTAAAGCTGGAGGTATATAACGAGAAGACTGGTATAAGACAGACAATTACCATGCCTAAAAGGAACGTAGCAATTATTGAAAATCCGCTTTATGCCGTTATCAACGAACCGAATTCTACAATGCAGAGACTTATCCGTAAATTAAATTTATTAGATGCTGTTGATGAACAGAGCAGTTCCGGTAAATTGGATTTGATTATTCAATTACCATATACTATAAAATCTGAAGCCAGAAGAAAGCAGGCTGAACTTCGAAGAAAAGATATAGAAGAACAATTATCTGGTTCAAAGTATGGAATTGCTTATATTGACGGAACAGAGCATGTTACACAGTTAAATCGTTCAGTTGAAAATAATCTGATGAAGCAGATTGAATATCTGACGAGTATGCTATATAGCCAGTTGGGTATCACTCAGAGCATATTAGATGGAACAGCTGATGCGAAGACAATGCTCAATTACCACAATAGAACAATAGAGCCAATTTTATCAGCGATTGTTGATGAAATGAAACGTAAGTTCCTTACAAAGACAGCTCGTACAAAGAATAAGTCAATTAAATTCTTTAGAGACCCATTCAAACTTGTACCAATAACTGAAATTGCAGAGATAACGGATAAATTCACAAGAAACGAAGTTGCATCGTCAAATGAGATGAGACAGGTTATCGGATGGAAACCGTCTAGTGATCCTAAGGCTGATGAATTACGTAACAGTAATTTAAGTAATCCTACTGGAGTATCAGACGAACAAACATATGGCGTTGATGAGAATAATCAATCGAGCAATACCAGTGATTATGATACTATTGTCAATGATTTGCTCGATAGTATTTCAAACGAAATAGACAATATTATCGGAACATATGAAGATGATGAGGGGGATGATGATTCTTAATGAACAATTCTAAAACTGCTATTCTGATGCATTATGCTTCTGCTTATTATGATCCAGTTAAAGCTCACGAATATTATATGAAAAATAGAGAATTGAAAGGTCGTTCTACATCTGCATTAAATGATGATGGTAAGAAAATCTGGGCTTATACTAAGAATAATATTACATCTGAAAAAAAAGCAAAAGTTAATAAAGAACAGGAGAAAAGGGATAGTAAAATTACAGAACTTAGAGCGAAAGCCGAAGCTACAAAAGAACAGATTTCATCAAGATTACAACAATTAAATGAGATGTTAACTCTTAGGGCGACTAATCTAAAGAAGAGTATTGATAATGACAAAGAATCGTCCTTAGATGAAATTGAAAAAGATTCTGAAAGTAGGAAAGAGAGAATTGAAAGTCGAAAAAACGCTGAAATAAAACGTTTAATGGCTATAACTATTCCATCGGGTCTATCAAAGACAGAACGTGCTAAGTTAGTAGCAGCAAGAAGTGAAAAAATAGCAAAACTTCGTAACGATGCTAAATCTGATAAAGCCAAGATAAGCAATAGTGCCAAATCAGATAAATCTAAGGTTAGAAGTGATGCGACTAATAGCAAAAACACTATATCCGAGCAGACTAAAGTTAATAAGTTAACTAATACAGATAGTGCAAAGATTGAAAGGGCTAGAGTTAGTACAGAACTTAAATCAGCCGTTAATGCAGCACGAGAAGCCTACAATTCAGTAAAAAATAATCTTGATTCATCATATGAACAGATTTACCAAAACGAGTATGACAAAATTGTATCTGAATACAAATCTACTAAAAAGAAATCATCAAGTTCAAAAAAGAAAACATCTCATCCACTTGAATACTACATTAGAAAATAGGAGGAAAAATCAAAATGAAATACGATTTTGGCGGTTATGCCACACGAAACGACCTTACTTGTAGTGATGGTCGCGTAATTAAAAAAGATGCTTTTAAAGCACAGAATGGACAGACAGTACCGTTAGTCTGGAACCATAATCACAATGATGTCAACGATGTGCTTGGATTAGCCCATCTTGAAAATCGTAAAGATGGTGTATATGCGTATTGTGAGTTTAATGATACAGATAACGGTAAGGCTGCAAAAGAACTTGTACAGCATGGCGATGTAAAGTCACTTTCAATCTTTGCAAACCAGCTTATGCAGAAAGGTTCAGATGTAATTCACGGATTAATCAGAGAGGTTAGTCTTGTGATTGCCGGAGCTAATCCCGGAGCTTTTATTGATGACGTAATTGCTCACGGAGAAGATGGCTCTGGAATTATTGCATGTTATGACGAGGGTGTAACGGTATTTATGCACTCAGATGACAACCCAGATGGCGAAGAGAAAACTAAGAATTCAGAAGATAAGAAAAAAGAAAATTCTGATGAAAAAACTATCGAAGAAGTGTTTGATTCACTTACAGAAACGCAGAAGAAAGCTGTGTATGCTGTTATTGGAACCATTATGGAAGACATAGAAAATAGTAATTCAGATAATGAAGGAGGAAAAGAAGAAATGAAACACAATGTATTTGAAAATGATTTGCAGACACAGGATAACACCCTTTCTCACGCAGACCAGGTGGCTATTATCGACACCGCCAAAATGAGGACAGTTGGAACTTTTAAAAATGCTTTACAGGTATATGCAGAGGAAAATGCACTTCAGCATGATGCAATTAGCAGTGGCGTTGCAACAGGAGATATTTCTAAACTCTTCCCAGAGTATGCCGAAGTAAGACCGGGTGCACCAGAACTTATTACTAATGACCAGGGATGGGTTAGTAAAGTTCTAGCTAAAGTGCATAAGTCACCTATGTCAAGAATTAGAACTACACAGGCTGATATCAGAAATATTGATACACTTAAAGCTCACGGATATCAGAAAGGAAAGCAGAAGAAGTTGGCTGGAAACTTCAATCTTGTAAGAAGAACAACTGACCCTCAGACGATATATGTAAAGAATGCTCTTAACAGAGATGATATTAATGATATTACAGATTTTGATTATGTTGCTTATCTTTACAGTATTGATCGTATGAACCTTAACGAAGAACTTGCTACGGCAATTATGATTGGAGATGGTCGTGACGATGGTGCAGAAGATAAAATCTTCCCAGAGCATATTAGACCAATCTGGACTGATGATGACCTTTATACGATTCATACAGACCTTGATATTGCTGCTATGAAAACTGAACTTCAGGGAACAAACACTGGAGCAAACTTTGGCGATAACTACATATATGCCGAGGCTATGGTGCAGACATTACTTTATGCGAGAGAGAAATATAAGGGAACTGGTACACCAGACTTATATTGCACACCTCATATGACAAATGTAATGCTCCTTGCTAGAGATATGAATGGTAGAAGAATTTACTCTTCTAAGGCAGAGCTTGCTACAGCATTAAATGTCGGTTCAATTGAGACAGCAGAGCAATTCGCTAACAAAACTAGAAAGACATCCGATGGTAAAACAAAGAAGCTTATCGCTCTGATTGCAAATCTTCAGGATTACTCACTCGGTTCAACAAAGGGTGGTGAAATTACTCATTTCACTCAGTTTGATATCGACTTCAATCAGGAGAAATCTCTTCTTGAGACAAGATGCTCGGGAGCACTTACAAGAGTATACTCTGCGATTGCTATTGAAGAAGATGTCACAGAACAGAAAAATCAGTCTGCTGGTGATTTAGCAGGCTAAGATAAATTGTAGAAAGGAAATTTCAAAATGAGTAAATTTTTTGGAGTAATAGGTTATGCCATATCAGACGAATCGGCTCCCGGGGTATGGTATGATAAAATCATAGAACGTTCGCATTATGGCGATGTGAATAGAAGTAAATCTCAGTATGAAGCGAGTTCATCACTTAATGATAATCTCAATATTTCAAATGAATTTAGCATTATTGCAGACCCATTTGCTTATGAAAATTTCCAAAATATGAAATATATTACATTTATGGGAGCTAAGTGGAAAATTACGAGCGTAGAAGTTCAGTATCCACGATTAATTCTGACAGTTGGAGGTGTTTATAATGAGCAGACGACTTAAATTACATAGTATCCTTTGTGGTATATTAGCTTGTCCCGAAAGTGGAAAAGAGTGTCGAGCTTATTTTCAACCACCAGCTACTGTTAGTATGAAATACCCTGCCATTGTGTATGCCATTAATGGAAAAGATAATAGGCACGCTGATGACAGGGTATATTTGTCTCTAAATCGTTATTCAGTTGCAGTCATAGACAGTAATCCAGATAGCGAAATAATAGATAAAATAAATGAATTGCCAATGTGTAGATTTGATACATCTTACACAAAAGACAATCTAAATCATATAGTATTTGAAATTTATTTTTAGGAGGAAATTAATATGTCAAAACTTACATGGGATAATGAAGGTGAGCGATTGTTTGAAACTGGTGTCAGTGAAGTCGCTCTTTACCCATTTCAGACAAATGGCTACACAAAGGGTGTTGCTTGGAATGGTGTAAGCTCTATTACAGATAGTCCTGGAGGGGCAGAATCAAATAAGATTTATGCCGATAACATTGAGTATCTCAATCTTATGTCTGCTGAAACAGCAGGTGGAACCATCGAAGCATATATGGCTCCGGATCAGTTTGCCGAGTGTGATGGTTCTTTAGAGGTAGCACCTGGAGTGTATGCTGGTCAGCAGAACCGTAAAAAGTTTGGTCTTGCATATAAGACCATTCTCGGAAACGATACAGAATCTAATGATCATGGATATAAGTTACATTTGGTATGGGGATGTCTTGCTTCTCCATCAGAGAGACAGAACTCATCTGTAAATGAGAGTCCAGATCCAACAGCAATGTCTTGGGAATACAGTGCAACACCTGTTAAAGTAACAGCTACTGTTAACGGTAAACCAATTAAAGCGACAGCAACAATGACATTCGACTCGACCAAAGTAGATAATACAAAGCTTAAGAAGTTAGAAAGTATTCTTTATGGAACAGATGGTTCTGAATCGACAGAGCCAAGACTTCCAATGCCTGATGAAATTATCTCAATGATGAACACAGAAGGTTAAATTAGATTATTGATTTATGCGATGTAATCAGTTCGGCTGGCATCGCTTTTAATTTGAAAGGAGAAAATCAAAATGCATAAAGAGACTATACCTTATATCGATTATAACGGAACAGAAAGAACAGAAGATTTTTATTTTAATCTCACAAAAACAGAATTGACAGAGCTTGAGGCTGGAACAGAAGGTGGACTAGGCGAATATTTAACAAGAATTATTAATGCGCAGAATGTTCCGGAACTGATGGCAGCGTTTAAGAAAATAATTCTTGCAGCGTATGGTGAAAAAACACCGGATGGTAAAAGAATTAGAAAAAGTGAAGAAATCAGTAAAGCATTCACTGAAACACCTGCATATGATGTTTTGTTTCAGAAGTTATTCTTGTCTGGCGATCCTAATGCCGCATCAGATTTTATCAACGATATAATTCCACAGGTAAAAGATGAAGTAGTTCAGTCGGCAGTTGGAAATAATAATCCAACAGTTGTGTGAGAGGTTGTGAAATAAGACATATTTGGAGGTGTTTTAATTGCTTAATATTATTATACCTTCGGTTGAACTATGGGATGAACGCAATGAAGAGTTCATCTACACTAAAGAGAGAAAATTACAGTTAGAACATTCCTTGGTGTCATTACGAAAATGGGAAGCTAAATGGAACAAACCGTTTTTATCAAAAAACGAAAAGACAGTAGATGAAGTAATAGATTATGTGAAATGTATGACCATTACACAAAATGTACCAGATGAATGTTATAACTATTTAACTAATAAAAATATAGAACAGGTAAATCGATATATAGGATTACCTATGACTGCTACATGGTTTAAAAAAACTAAAAAAGTAGCAGGTATAAACAGAAAACAAATTACTGCTGAACTCATTTATTATTGGATGATTAGCTTTAACATACCTATAGAATGCCAAAAGTGGCATTTGAATCAATTATTGACATTAATACAAGTATGCAACGAAGAGAATAAGCCACAAAAGAAAATGAGTAAACAGGAATTATATCGTCAACATGCTGCAATTAACGCAGCTAATAGAAAAAAATTCCATTCTAATGGATAATTGCAATAGAAAGAGGGTGCAAATGAAATGGCATCGAAAATACAGATTAACAATTTTTTAAATAAAATAGTTCCTATCGTGCAGAAAGAATATTCAAAACGTGACCGTTGGGTATTGCCGTCGGTCTGCATTGCTCAGGCTGCTCTTGAATCGGCTTGGGGAACGTCAGCAATGATGACAAAAGCAAATGCATACTTCGGAATCAAAGCAGGTAGTAATTGGAAAGGAAAGGTCTATTCATCAAAGACAAAAGAATGTTATGCAGGAATAAGGTTTACAACAATAACAGGTGTATTTAGAGCTTATGATTCTTTGGCAGATAGCATATCAGATTATTATAATTTAATATGTAATAACAGTAAGTATGCATCAGCAGTTAACAATTCTAATCCAAGAAATACAATTACAGCAATAAAGAATGCCGGATATGCTACAGATCCAAATTATATATCAGATGTGATGGCAATTATAAATAAATATAATTTGACTAAATATGATGCTTTAGTATCCATTAAGTATAAAGGTCATTGCCAGACATTAGGAGATACCGCAATAGTATCAAATGGTGCAATTTGTGGAACTACAGGTAGAAAGTTAAGACTTGAAGCATTGTCAATAGTTGGATTAGATAATGCACCGGGAGTAGGCATTGCCGGACAGGCTCATGTGCAGGATATAGGCTGGCAGGGACAGGTCATATTCAATGGCAGTAATTATATTGGCACAAAAGGAAGAAAGCTTCGTATGGAAGCAATAAAGTTATCACTTTGTGGTAGCAATGCCAGCAAGTATATTCTGAAATATAGAGTACATATGCAAGATATTGGTTGGGGTAATTGGACTACTAATGGTAACGTAGCAGGTACAACAGGTCAGAAAAGACGTATTGAAGCTGTGCAAATTATAATCGAAAAGAAATAAATATTAGGAGCAATTATGATTATATGATTAGTTTTAGACAAAGGGGCGACTTCTCTAAACTTACCAGATATTTGGAAAGAGCGAAAGAAGTAGCACGAATAGGTGACCTTGATAAATATGGTCGCCAAGGTGTGGCAGCCCTTGAGTCTGCTACGCCAAAAGATACTGGTCTCACTTCGAAATCATGGAAATATGAAATCAAACAAAGTAAAGGCTCAGTATCAATTAGTTTTTACAACACAAATATTCAAAATGGAGTTCCAATAGCTATCTTATTACAGTATGGACATGGAACTCGTAATGGAGGCTGGGTACAGGGTAGAGATTATATCAATCCTGCTATTCAGCCTATTTTTGATGAAATTGCTAAATCGGCGTGGAAGGAGGTAACAAGTCTATGAGTACAACTGTGGACCAGAGAGTCGTGGAAATGCGATTTGATAATAAACAGTTTGAAAATAATATTCAGACAAGTTTGTCGTCTATCAATAAACTTAAGAAAAATCTGAATATGGAAGGAGCAACAAAAGGGCTTGAAAATATAGAGAAAGCTTCTGGAAAGATTAATTTCTCAGGGTTATCTAATGCTGTACAAACAGTTAACGCAAAGTTTTCAGCATTAGAGGTTGTTGCTGTTACTGCCTTAGCCAATATAACGAATTCGGCTGTAAATGCTGGAGAAAGAATGGTGTCAGCTTTAACACTTGACCCCGTTAAAACCGGTTTTCAAGAATATGAGACACAGATAAATGCAGTACAGACAATCTTAGCAAATACCTCGTCAAAGGGAACTACACTTGACCAGGTTAATAATGCATTAGACGAGTTAAACCATTATGCTGATATGACCATATACAATTTTACTGAAATGACTCGTAATATTGGTACGTTTACTGCGGCAGGTGTTGATTTGGATACTTCTGTTTCTGCAATTAAAGGCATTGCTAACCTTGCCGCTGTATCAGGTTCAAATTCACAGCAGGCAAGTACAGCAATGTATCAGTTATCACAGGCACTGGCAGCAGGAACAGTAAAATTGCAGGACTGGAACTCTGTCGTAAATGCCGGTATGGGTGGTCAGGTATTTCAGGATGCTCTAAAAGAGACTGCAAGAGTACATGGGATTGCCATTGATGAAATGATAAAAGACGAGGGTTCATTCAGAGAAACTCTTAGCAAAGGTTGGTTATCATCTGAAATTTTAACAGAAACATTGTCAAAGTTTACTGGTGACTTAAACGAGGAACAGCTCAGAACAATGGGTTATACTGACGAACAGATAGCGTCGATAATCAAAATGGGACAAACCGCTAACGATGCGGCAACTAAAGTAAAGACGTTTACTCAGTTATTTGATACGTTAAAAGAAGCTGCTCAATCGGGTTGGACACAGAGTTGGGAAATTATTGTGGGTGACTTTGATGAGGCTAAGGAATTGCTTACAGAAATAAGCGATGTATTCAGCGGTATCATTAATTCATCGGCAGAGGCACGTAACAGTATGTTACAAGGTTGGAAAGACCTTGGTGGTAGAACTGCACTTATAGAAGCGTGCAAAAATGCTTTTGAAGGGGTGCTTAGTATTATAAAACCCGTTAAGGAAGCATTTAGGGAAATCTTCCCACCAATGACAGCACAGCAATTATATAATATTACTGATGCATTAAGAAAATTAACATCGCATTTAAAACTTAGTGATGAAAATTCTAAAAATTTGAAGCGTACATTTAAAGGACTATTCGCTATACTTGACATTGTAAAGCAGGCATATGTAGCTATTATCAGAACGCTTAGTCCACTTTTAAATGGTGCTGGAGAATTATCTGAAAAAATATTATCTCTTACGGCTAGATTCGGAGACTGGCTTGTGAATCTTGATGCTACAATTAAAAAAACAGATTTCTTTTATACGACCCTTCAAAAAGTTATTACTTTTATAAAAACGGAAGTAAATTCTATAAAAGATTTATTAGAAAAAGTTACAGAAGCAGTAAAAAACTTTGCCACATCAATAAAGCAGAAATATGATGATGGCGGTTTTATTATTATTCATTCTATTCTGGAACGAATACATATTCGTATGAATGATGTTGGTGATGCCGCTAGTGGTATGCGCAAAGGAGTAGAGGAAGCAGCAGATGGAATGGGAAAAGCACTTGAAAAATGCAAGATTTTACAATTACTAGAGTCCTTATGGAATGGTATAAAAACTATCGGTGGTGCAATATCAAAAGCTATTAAAACTCTTGTGAGTGGTATTCAAGAAGACATAAGCGATATTAATTTTTCGGGATTAATGGATTTACTCAGTGGTGCTTCGTTAGCAGGAATTGCTGTTGCAATTGGTTCATTCTTTAAAGATATGAAAGACCCTTTTGGGATTAAAGGTTTTTTTGCTGGAGCAAAAGGCACTATAGATGATACTAGGAAAATTACAAATCAAATTAAAGATATTCTTGATAGTGTAAAAGATTGTTTTCAAGCCTATCAAACACAGTTGAAAGCTAATACATTAATAAAAATTGCAGGTGCAATTGCACTTTTAACTGGTTCTATAGTTGTATTGTCTTTAATTGATTCAGCCAAGCTTGCAGTTGCAATAGCAGCATTAACGGGTTTATTTGCAGAATTGGTTTCTTCAATGGCTATATTTACTAGAATTAGTGGTGATGTAAAAAAAGCTACTAAAACTGCAACACTTATGATAGGAATGTCTATTTCCGTATTAATTCTTGCTGGAGCATTAAAAAAAGTTGCTGAATTAGATTGGAATAGCTTAGTAAAAGGTTTAATCGGAATAACTGTGCTGATTGAGGAATTAACTGTTGCGACAAAAATTATATCTGATGGCGACAAAAAAGTTGCTAAAGGAGCAATCAATTTAATTTTTCTAGCTACATCAATCAGAATTTTGGCATCTGCATGTAAAGCATTAGGCGAATTAAACTGGAATGAATTAGCAAAAGGTCTGGTTGGTGTTGGTGTTTTAATGTCAGAGATATCTCTATTCTTAAATACTGCTAAGTTTAGTGGTAAAACTGCTTCTACAGCGATTGGAATATTGATACTATCTGTAGCGATGAAAGTGCTGGCAAGTGCTTGTAAGAGTTTCGGCGAATTAAACTGGAATGAATTAGCAAAAGGATTAGTTAGTATAGCAGCTTTACTTACGGAAATAGCGATATTTACAAAACTTACAAGTGGTTCTAAAAATGTCATTTCTACCGGAATAGCTTTAATAGCTATAGCAGCAGCTATGAAAATAATGGCTTCTGCTATAAGTAGTTTTGGTAGTTTGTCTATTAAAGAAATATCCAAGGGTCTATCAGCAATGGCTATTGCTTTATTTGAAGTAACGAGTGCGTTAAGATTTATGCCTAAAAATGTTGTAGCAACTGGAATCGGACTTATTGCCGTTTCTACAGCTCTTATTATATTAGCAACTGCACTTGGCATAATGGGAAATATGAGTGTAAAACAGATAGCAAAAGGATTAGTAACTCTTGGCGGTTCATTAACTATATTAACAATTGCACTGAAACTTATGAAAGGTACGTTAGCTGGCTCGGCTGCGTTATTGGTTGCGAGTGCTGCATTAGCAATTTTAACCCCTATAATAAAAATATTAGGTAATATGAAATGGTCATCGATAGCGAAGGGGTTAATAACAATTGCTGGAGCATTTACAATTATAGGTATTGCTGGAGCTGTTTTATCGCCAATTATACCTAGTATTCTAGCCTTAGCTGGAGCGTTCGCTCTCATTGGTGTAGGGACAGTTGCTATCGGAGCTGGATTATTAACCATAGGACTTGGTTTACAAACAATCGCAATAGGTTTTAACATGATTGTTATAGCTGGTAAAGCAGGTGCAACAGCGTTTATGGAAGCGCAATCAGTTATTGTAACCGGAATGGCTAGTTTAATACCAAGTGTATTAGCCAAGCTAGCCGAAGGTATAGGAGCATTTTGTGTAGCATTAGCAGATGCAGCGCCTAAAATTTGCGAAGCACTTACAATTATAGTAGTTGCGTTTTTAAAAACAATTGCGGACGTAGTACCAAAATTAGTTGAAACATTAGTGCTATTATTTACAACAACACTACAGACATTGGCTGAACATATGCCCGAAATTGTACAAGCTGTATTTGATATTTTAATAGCCTGCTTAAAAGGTATAGCGGATAATATAGGTATGGTCGTAGAGACCGCAATAGATATCGTGGTTAACTTCATAGAGGGAATTGCTCAAAAACTTCCAGATGTTATTCAAGCGGGTGTTGACTTATTGTTATCGTTCATAGAAGGCATTATTACAGCTATTGATAATAATTCAGTTCGTCTAGCAGAAGATATAAGAAAATTATTTACAACATTAATTCGTACTGCTATTTTGGTTCTTACAGGCGGTATTGTTGATATTAAAGGAATAGGACATGACATAATGAATTCCGGGCTTATCCAAGGTATTAAGGATAAATTATCAAAATTAAAAGACGCCGTAAAAGAAATAATTGATAAAGCACTTGATGCTATAAATGAATTTATTGACAAATTTAAAGACTATGGTAAAAAATGTATGCATGGTTTTATAGATGGAGTCAAAAATATGGGAAAAGCAGTAAAAGATGGCGTAAAAAATACGGTAAGTAATGCTGTAGATGGAGTAAAAAACTTTTTGGGAATACATTCCCCATCGAAGTTATTTGAGAAGTTTGGTGAATACACAGACGAGGGATTTATTAAAGGTATAAAATCTGGTGCTAAAAAAGTTGCCAATGCTACTGTCGGAATGGCTAAAGATGCTGTAAATTCATTTAATGATTCTTTATCAGAATTTAATGATTCCTTATATGCAGATATTTTTGACGAACAGCCTACCGTTCGACCAGTGATGGATTTATCAAATGTACGTAAGGGCTCTGAGCAATTATTCAAAATGATGAATAATATTGATGGATATTCCTTATCGGGTTCTTTAAATGTAGCTAATAGAACTGGTAATAGTATTAATGAAACTAGAAATAATAAAGTTAATAGTCAGAACGAAGGAATCGACAAGTTTTCTGATATATTAGCAAAATCAAACAGCGGTAATTCATTTACTAATACATTTAATATTCAGGGTAATAATCCTAAAGAAATTGCAGAAGAAGTATCTAATATACTTCAGAGACAAGTTGAAAGGAGAGATGCTACATGGGCATAATTATTTTTAACGGTGTTTCATCAAAAGAATTTGATATCCAAGTAGAGCATCCTCCTGGATATGAATATCCGCAAAAGGATTATGATGTAACACATATTCCTGGGCGTAATGGTGACGTTTATGTTGATAAAGGTTCTTATCAAAACGTAACTAGAAGTTATGATATAGCTATTGGCTCAGAAAAGAGAAATTTTGCTGAAATGGCAAATTGTATTTCTGAATGGTTAAATTCGGCTTCAGGATATGCTAGGCTAGAAGATAATTATGAAGCAGAATACTACAGATTAGCTACTTATGCTAGCGGTGGAACAATTACTAATATACTAGAACATGCGGGGCGTGTTACTGTTTCATTTAATTGTAAGCCACAGCGTTTTCTAAAATCTGGAGATAATCGAATATTAATTACTAAAACGTGCAAATTAAGAAATCCTACAAATTTCAAATCTTTACCAATTATCAAAGTTTATGGTTCTGATGAAGGAATACTTAGAATCGGAGATTACGTTATTACATTATCGAAGATTGATTCGTATGTAGTTGTTGATAGTGAACTTCAGGATATATATAAAGATGCGATTAATTGTAATTCAACAGCTACATTATCTAACGGATTTCCAAAACTAATAAAGGGAGAAAATGAGGTTTCTTTCTCAGGAGGAATAACCAAGGTGGAGGTGATACCAAAATGGTGGACGCTGTAATCACACTTTACGAATCAACAGAAACAGAATTCAATACGAATGGGTTAGGTTCATTAAATGATGCTATTTCGTGTCAAGTTGTCGAAGAAAGAAATGGCGAATTCGAACTTGAAATGACATATCCGATAACAGGAAGAAAATATAACGATTTACAATTAAGGCGTATAATTATGGCAAAGGCTAATCCATATTCAGATTTACAACCATTTAGAATTTATTCGATTACTAAACCGATTAATGGGATAGTAACAATAAATGCTGAACATATAAGTTATGATCTGTCTGGCTATCCAGCATCTCCATTTGTTGCGGATACAGTTCAAAATGCATTTATAAATATGAAATCTGCTTCTGCCATAGAATGCCCTTTTATATTTACTACAGATAAATCGACCACAGCGAATTTAACGGTAATAAAACCGATGAGTATGCGTTCGTTGTTAGGTGGAGTTGAAGGTTCTATACTTGATGTTTATGGTGGCGAATACGAATTCGATAAGTATAATGTAAAGTTATGGAATAAAAGAGGTTTAAATCGTGGAGTTAGCATAAGATATGGTAAAAATCTCACTGATTTAAAGCAGGAAGAAAATTGCAGTTCAGTCTATACTGGTGTTTATCCATTCTGGTATTCAGAAGAGGAAGGATTAATGCAATTAGATGAAAAAGTTATTAATGCATCTGGAACATATAATTTTACAAAGATTTATCCCTTGGATTTATCAGATGAATGGCAAGAAAAGCCAACTCAGGACCAAATTAGAGAGGCAGCAAATAGTTATATGGAAACATATAATATAGGAATTCCAGCAGTTTCTCTTACAGTATCGTTTATTCAATTATCGCAATCAACTGAATATGAAAAATATGCTTTATTAGAAGACGTTCATCTTTGTGATACTGTTAATGTAGAATTTCCAGAGCTAAATGTAAGTTCTACAGCAAAATGTATAAAAACAACATATGATGCTATAAGCAATAAATATGTATCTATTGAATTAGGAGAAGCTAGAACCGATTTAGCAACAACTATTTCAAATCAGAATCAGGCTATTACTGATACTATTTCTAAAACATTTATGCAACAAGCTATAGATACTGCCACAAAATTAATTAGTGGTGGACTTGGTGGATATGTAATATTACATAGTAGCACTGGTGGAAGCTATCCGGATGAAATTCTTATTATGGATACAGATGACATTGCTACAGCTAAGCGAGTATGGCGCTGGAATAAAGGTGGATTAGGATATTCTTCAACCGGATATAATGGTCCATTTGCTTTAGCTATGACTCAGGATGGACAGATTGTAGCAGATTTTGTTAAGACAGGAACGATGAGTGCAAATCGTATAAATGGGGGCACATTAATTCTTGGTGGAAAGAACAATTCAAATGGTACAGCGCTAATAAAAGATGCTAATGGTAATACTCTTATTCGTTTAGATAGAGATGGTATAACACTTTCAGAAGATGTACAAATATCGTATGAGAATATCTCTGGTACACCAATAATACCGAGTAAAATATCTGAACTTACAAATGATAGTAATTATGCTACTAATGATGACATACCAACAAAGGTATCAGAATTAACTAATGACAGTGAATATACAACAATGTCTGAAGTTGAAAAAAAAGATTATCAAACCAGTTCTCAGGTTACAAAGATAACAAAAGACACCGTTACGACAACATTCGTAAACGCATTAGAAGTAACATCAAAAAACGTAAAATGTAAAGCTGGCGACAAAGAAGTTACTATTGATTCTGGAGTATCTCGTTATAAATATGCTAACGCATATATTGGAAACGTAGGTACTAATAACTGGACTGGAGACTCTAATAGACGAGGATTAGTATTTGAATTGGATTACGATGGAGACTATATGACTTGGGCTTCACAACAAAAATATGATCAAAATTATCTTATTAAGCTTTTATATGAGCGAAACGAACATACTTCAAATGGAGTTAAATATTGCGCCGATTCATTGAATCTTGGATGTGATATGGATTTTCATTTTAATAAATTAAAGAATGTTTCATGGGAAAACGGTAGTGGTATAACTGGAACAATGAAATTTGTACAAGTGGGTTCTATGAATGATAATGGAACCGCTGCAAATTGGAGTAATGCCTATTTGAAATTTGATCGAGGTGTTCTTATTGATGCTGGTTGGTATAACTACTAGGAGGCTTTATGGAAGAAATCAATACAAAATTAATACTTAAAGAAGGTGATTCATCATATGATGAACCAAATTTAACATCATTAGTTGAACAAAACCCAACTGAACAGAACAAACTTCGTTCAGATATAGAATTTTTATCTATGATGACTGGCATCGATTTAGGAGGTGATTGAAATAGAAGTTTACACACCAGACTCTAGTAGAGTTATACATTATACTTATGCTGATATGACAGCTCGTCAGATTGTGCGTCCGGTTCATCTTGTACAGTATGACCAGGGCTTACCGATTATCGCAGTAAAGCTGTATAATGACGGACTTGAATATACGATACCGGCAAATGCGACTGTCAATATCAGATGCGGCAAAGTTGATGGTAATTTTGTGTATAATCCTGCATTAGGATGGGACTCTGCCATGCATACAGTTTATTTCGAAGTTACAAAGCAGATGACAGCTTTGGCTGGAGAGATAAATCCGATTGTTGAAATTGAGTTGAATAATAAGATTGTATCTAGTGGGGCTATCGCAGTACAGATTGATTTTAATCCAGTACAGGAACAAAGCATAAGATCCACGACAGAGTATATTACAGCTAAACAATATGCCGAACAGGCTGTAGATGCATCGGCAAAAGCAGCAAGCTCAGCAAGTAATGCTACAACATCAGCAACGAATGCAAAGAAGTCTGAAACAGCAGCGGCGAATTCAGCTTTATTAGCGCAAGCTGCTTATGAAGAAATTCTTGGAGCAGATGTTGGAAAGTTTAGTTCTCAGTTAGCTAACGAACATTCGGTGTTACAGCCGATTTATGATTCATCAGGGCAGAACATATGTGACTCAAGCGGTAAAGAAATACAAGGACGAGTTATATTTGCCGATGAAAGCGAAGTGGTATCGTTGAAACAGCAGGTTAATAATTTGGATACGTTTATAAGAAGCGTTATCAGCAGATTAGGATATGTGACAGATCATGCGCTGTTAGACAGTGATTACAAAGGGCTTTAGAGAAATCTAAGGCTCTTTTTATTTTAAGGAGGATTAATTAAAATGCCTAAAGTAACAGATTATTCCGCAGTGACTAGATTTGATAGTGGCGATGTAATTATCAAAGATGGTACGGGCGGAACAAAGAAAATGACTGTTGCAAATGCAGCAGTAGAATTTGCTGGTCTTGTATCAGCTATTAATCATCGAAATGTATACAGAGGAAAGAAACTTGGCTCATCGGTGACAGCAGCTCAGAAAACTGCTATTCAAAATGGAACTTTTGATGACCTATTTATCGGAGATTATTGGGTTATCAGTGGTGTGACATGGGTTATTGCCGATATGGATTATTTCTACAATTGTGGAGATACAGCATTTACAAAACATCATTTGATAATTGTTCCAGATAGGTCATTATATGATGCCCAGATGAACGAATCAGATGTCACGACAGGTGGATATGTAGGTTCTAAGATGTATACGGAGAATCTCGAAACTGCAAAGACTACAATTAAGGCAGCATTTGGTGATATGGTTCTTACTCATAGAGAATACTTAACAAATGCAGTTACTGATGGACGACCTTCAGCATGTGGATGGTTTGATTCTACAGTAGAACTTATGAATGAGATTATGGTATATGGAACTTATGTGTTCGCTCCAGCAAATAATGGAGACAATATTCCTAAAAGATTTACAGTAGCAAAGCAGCAGTTGGCTCTGTTTGCACTTAATCCAAGAGCTATCAACAATAGAGAAAAAAGTTGGATTTGGCTTAGAGATGTTGTGTCTTCGACTTGTTTTGCTAATGTAAACGGCAATGGTCCTGCGAACTACTACACTGCTTCGGGCTCTAGTGGGGTTCGTCCGTATGTAACCATTGGTTAAGTAAAAATCTCCGCCCTTGTAGGCGGGGGAGTCTATAGGAAAGGATAAGTATATGGAAGATTTAATTTATACTATGGTACTGTCTGATGGCACTATCATTGAAAATCTTAGAAAAAATGGTGATAACTATATCTCAACGTCCAAACTTACAGCGGATATGTTTGAAGGTAAGTTGTCATCTATAACAATAAAATCTTCGGATTCAGAAGTGACTATGGAAAATATGGACCTTGTTCAGATTACAAAAATGTTTAACGAATATTGGTTTGTATTACGCCAGTTTTCAACCACAGAAATCGCTATAGCTAAGATGTCATCTAACATCGATTTCTTAGCAATGATGCAGGATGTGGAATTATAAACAGGAAAGAGAGATTTATATGGAACATAGCAAAAATTACGAGAAAGTAAAAAAATATTATGACAATAAACTGTGGGATGAACGAAGAGTGCGTTTGGCAGTAGGTCGTTGGATTACAGAAGATGAATATTTTGAAATTGTTGGAAAAGAATACTAAACAGGGAGGAATTATGGAAACTTGGCTACAAATAGCAATTACGGTTCTAAGTTCTGTACTTGCATCTTCCGGTTTATGGGCATATTTATCGAGAAAGATTGAAAATAAAGACATTAAGACAGAAATGCTTGTCGGTTTGGCTCACGATAGGATTATGTATCTCGGTATGTCATATATCGAGAGAGGGTATATTACCCAGGAAGAATATGAAAATTTGAAAGTATATCTTTTTGAACCATATGAAAAATTGGGAGGTAACGGCTCTGCTAAAAGAATTATGCAGGAGGTCGATAAACTTCCAATACATAAATTTATTCAAAATAAGGAGGATGAACACGATGAACATGATGAAACTTAATGATAAGGCTTACGACACACTGAAATGGATTGCAATGTATTTGCTTCCAGCGGCTGGTACTTTATATTTTGCTCTTGCAGGTATTTGGGGACTCCCATATGGTGAGCAGGTTGTGGGTACGATTACAGCTGCTGACACATTCCTGGGAGTTATTCTTGGAATTAGCACAGCACAGTATAACAAGGCAAACAAAGTAGAGTAGCGTCAGTATTGATTAAGAGGGCGTGTAAATAGCATTCCCTCTTAATTTTTCCGTACGTAGGTTACTGGTAAAAAGATTATGATTACCTCAAGAATGGAGGTGATTGTATGAAAGATAAACTTTTATTATCTATAAAGGAGACATCAGATTTATTTGGTATAGGTCAGCACAGATTAAGGGATATAATCCGTGAAGATTATGATTGTAAATATCATTTAATGGTCGGAAGAGTTATAAAAATAAAGAGACAACAATTCGAAAAATTCGTAAATCAAGTTGAACAAATTTAAAATGTCGACAATGTGCCTTTGATGTGATATTATTTACATATGCATTCAAGGCGCTTTTTAATGGAGGGCTGAGAATATGGCAAATAGAAAAATGGTAGATAAAAATAAACCTACAAGAAAAACCTTACATACAAACGAATATTACAATCCAAAGACTAAGCGATATGAATATCGGTATAAAGATGTATTAGGACGAAGTCGTGTAATTAGTTCTTATAGGCTTGAATCAACTGACCAGTTACCAAAAGGAAAAAAATCAGGAAAAAGTTTACGAGAGAAAGAGGCGGAACTGCAAGTCCAATTAAACAATAACATAGATATAGATGGTTCTAAACTAACCTTGTTAGAGGTTGTAAATAGATATTTGGATAATCTATATAATAGGAAGGAACTAAGTCCTAATACTAAAATTGGTTATAATGTAACAATAAATACTTTAAAAGAATATAGAATCGGTCATATGGAAATAGGAAAAATAAAACCAGAACATTGCGAAGATTGGCTTTTTGATATGAAAAAGAAATATAAGGGTTCATCTATTCTAACACAAATAAGTTTAATTAAGAGAACATTCGAATATGCAATCGATTATGATTATATCGTTAAAAATCCTTTTAGACGAATAACAACCGATAAGGGTGATAGTAAGAAGATGGAAGCATTATCAATAAAAGACATGAATCGATTTTTGGAATTTTGTTTAAATGATTCACATAGTAGACATTGTTACGATATGTTCAATATATTGTTTTGGACAGGATTAAGAGTATCCGAATTATGTGGTTTAACACTTGACGATTTGGATTTTGAAAAACGTATGATAAGTGTTAATAAACAACTTTTATGTTTAAATCATAATCATATTGTTAGAAAACCCAAAACATCTAATGGAGTAAGGTATATTCCTATGACCGATAATGTGTTTGAAAGCTTTAAAAATGTATTAAATCATCGATATTTAAAAGGTGATATTGAACCTGTATGCTATGATGAAAAAGGTAATTCATATGAAGGTTTTGTGTTTCTTGCTACTCGAAGTAGAAAAACAATAGTTCGTTCTCACGTTGAAGAATATTTACAAAATTGTATTAAAAGGTTTAATAATGCGAATCCGGAAAATCCTATTCGTAAATTTGAACCGCATATATGTAGACACACATTTGCTACTAATATGCAAGGATTGTCGCCTAAAACTTTACAATATATTCTAGGACATGGAAATATAACCACAACGATGAATAATTATGTTGATGCTAAACCAGGAGAACAACAGTTGACTGAAATAAATACGTTAGTTGGTAAAATGGTTTCATATAATTCGTAAAAATTTTTTCGTACGAATTATTTACGAATTAAACATGTTAATAAGGTGTAATACAGTGTAATAAAAACTAATGAAATGTAACAATGTTAAACTTGAAAATGGCTTAAATAAAAGGAAAAACCAAGTTAAGAATGGAGACGAACAAGAATGATAGCAATTATAGACTATGATGCAGGCAACCTGAAGAGTGTTGAAAAAGCACTTAAATTCATCGGCGAAGATGCAATAATCTCAAGAGACAAAGATGAGATTTTAGAGGCTGATAAGGTTATTTTACCGGGAGTTGGAAGCTTCGGTGATGCAATGAGTAAATTAAAGAAATATGATTTGGTTAATACCATAAATGATGTAATAGATAAAAGGACACCTTTTCTTGGAATATGTTTAGGACTTCAGTTGTTATTTGAGAGAAGTGATGAATCTAAGGGAGTTTCAGGACTTGGAATACTTAAGGGTAACATTCTTAGAATACCTGATGCCCCTAATTTAAAGATTCCTCATATAGGCTGGAATTCATTACATCTTATGAATAATGGAAGATTGTTTAAGAATATTGATGATGATGAATATGTTTATTTTGTACATTCATATTATCTTAAAGCAGCTGATACAAGTATTGTGAAAGCTGTTACTGAATATAGTACAATCTTAGATGTTTCAGTTGAAAAGGACAATATATTTGCATGCCAGTTCCACCCTGAAAAAAGTGGCGAAGTTGGTTTGAAGATACTTAAGAATTTTGCAGAGATTTAGGAGGAAGATATGCATACAAAGAGAATTATTCCATGTTTAGATGTTAATAATAACAGAGTTGTCAAAGGAATTAATTTCGTTAATCTAAGGGATGCCGGAGATCCTGTCGAAGTAGCTGCTGCATATGATAAAGCCGGTGCAGATGAAGTAGTATTCCTTGATATAACGGCATCTTCTGATAATAGAGAAACAGTAGTTGATATGGTAAGAAAAGTAGCAGAAAAGGTATTTATTCCTTTTACTGTAGGTGGTGGTATCAGAACAGTTGATAATTTCAAAGAATTATTACGTGAGGGCGCTGATAAGATAGCTATTAATTCGGCAGCCATAAATACACCAAAGCTTATAAGTGATGCTGCAGATAAGTTCGGAAGTCAGTGTGTGGTAGTTGCAATTGACGCAAAACGCAGAGCTGATGGAAGTGGCTGGAATATTTATAAAAATGGCGGCAGAATTGATACAGGTATTGATGCTGTTGAATGGGCTATGAAAGTTAATAAATTAGGTGCCGGAGAAATCTTGCTTACAAGTATGGATTGTGATGGAACTAAAAACGGATATGACATAGAACTCACTAGAAGCATAGCAGAAAATGTTTCGATACCTGTCATAGCATCGGGTGGTGCTGGTACAAAAGAGCATTTTTATGAAGCACTTACTGATGGAAAAGCAGATGCAGCATTAGCAGCTTCATTATTCCATTATAAAGAGCTTGAGATAATGGAATTAAAAAACTATTTATATGGTAAAGGAGTTCCTGTTAGATATGTCAGCAATAAGTAATGATTGGTTAGAACAGTTAAGGCCGGAATTTAGTAAGGCTTATTATAAAAAACTATTTGATAAAATTAAAGAGGAATATTCGAAATGTGCGGTATATCCTAATTCAGATGATATATTTAATGCATTTCATTTAACACCATATAATAAAGTAAAAGTAGTCATACTTGGTCAGGATCCATATCACGAACCGGGACAGGCACATGGTTTAAGCTTTTCAGTAAAACCAGGCATAGACATACCACCATCATTAGTAAATATATACAAAGAACTTCATAATGATGTAGGAACATATATTCCTAATAATGGATATCTTGTTAAATGGGCAGAACAGGGAGTATTATTGTTAAATACAATTCTTACAGTAAGAGCTCACGGAGCTATGTCACATAGCAGAATTGGCTGGGAAGAATTTACGAATGCGGCAATTGAAGCACTTAATAAATCTGACAGACCACTCGTATTTATGTTATGGGGAAAGCCGGCACAGGCAAAAGAAGTGATGTTAACGAACAGTAATCATCTTATACTTAAAGCACCACACCCAAGTCCGCTATCAGCATATAGAGGTTTCTTTGGATGCAGACATTTTAGTAAGGCTAATGAATTCTTAACTGCTCATGGCGAAACACCAATCGACTGGCAGATTGAAAATATCTAAAAATTATTTGCACTTGTAATATTGATAATATGAAAAGGTTATAATATTAAAGAGCTATAAACTTACATTTCTTTGTACCAACTACAATCAGTTTGATTAGAATCCAATGATTTGAAGTTGGTACATATTTGATACATCCAATGTAGGTTTATAGCTCTTTTGAAATTCTATTTCTTAGCTTTAAGATTCTTTTGTGCAGTTGCAAGCATAAGTTTAATTCTGTTCAACTGGTTAACTTCACTTGCACCTGGATCATAGTCAACAGCTACAATATTTGATTCAGGATGCTGTCTTCTAAGTTCTTTAATTACACCTTTACCAACTATATGGTTAGGAAGGCAGGCAAATGGCTGGGCACATACAATATTTGGAACACCACTGTGTATTAATTCAAGCATTTCGCCTGTAAGGAACCAACCCTCACCGGTCTGGTTGCCGAGAGATGCAATATCCTTAGCCATATTTGCTATATCTTCTATATGTGATGGCGGTGTAAAATGCTTACTCTTCTTGAATTCTTCAACAGCAGGCTTACGAACGTGTTCTAATGCACTGATTCCAAGATTAGTAAGTCTTGCGGTTGATTTCTTCATACCGAGATTCTCAACTTTGAAATTACAGTTGTAGAAGCTGTATAATAAGAAGTCTAATAAGTCAGGCATAACTGCTTCGGCGCCCTCTTTTTCTAACAGGTCAACTATATGGTTGTTAGCCATAGGGAGAAATTTAACTAAGATTTCGCCTACGACACCAACTCTAGGTTTAACTATATCTTCATGTATTGGAAGGTTATCGAAATCTTTTATGATGCCCTTTATATTCTTCTTAAATGTCGAATTATTAATACCAGGTTTTGCGAGGTCTGCATTACATTTATCTCTCCATTTTCTATGTAATTCATTAGCAGAACCAGGTTCAATTTCATATGGTCTCATTCTGTATAAGACTCTCATAAATATATCGCCATATACAACAGCCTGAAGTGCTTTGAATAATAATTTAGGAGTTATCTTAAAGCCTTCATTATGCTCTAAGCCCTGAGCACTGATTGACACAACAGGAATCTGTGCCATTCCGGCTTTCTCAAGAGCTCTTCTGATAAATCCTACATAGTTGCTGGCACGACAACCACCACCAGTCTGTGACATTACAACTGCTGTTTTATTAAGGTCATATTTGCCTGAAAGAAGTGCATCCATAATCTGTCCGACTACGATTAATGATGGATAGCAGGCATCATTGTTAACAAATTTAAGTCCGGTATCAACAGCTGTTCTGTTATCATTCTGGAGAACTACGATATTATAACCACAGGTTTTAAATGCAGTTTCAACTAATTCAAAATGAATAGGAGACATCTGTGGACAAAGAATTGTATAATTCTCTTTCATTTCTTTTGTGAATTCCACACGATTTATATTAGCAGGAACGATTGTTCGCTTTTCGTTTAATTTCTCTCTTACGCGGATAGCAGAGAGAAGTGAACGTATTCTGATTCTTGCAGCACCTAAGTTATTTACTTCATCGATTTTCAATACAGTATAAATTTTACCTGATTTTGTTAAAATATCATTTACCTGGTCTGTTGTTACGGCATCAAGACCACAACCAAATGAGTTAAGCTGAATTAAATCAAGGTTATCCTGAGTCTTAACGAAGTTAGCGGCTCTATATAATCTTGAATGGTACATCCACTGGTCCATTACAATAAGTGGTCGTTCAACCTCAGCAAGATGAGATACAGAATCTTCTGTAAGTACGGCAATTCCATATGAATTAATTAATTCAGGAATACCATGGTTAATTTCAGGGTCAATATGGTAAGGTCTGCCTGCTAATACAATACCTCGCTTATTATTGTCTTTCATATATTTAAGAACTTCTTCACCCTTACGTTCAATGTCAGCACGCACATTTTCTAATTCAGCCCAGCCTGCGTTAACGGCCTCAGTTACTTCGTTAGCAGGTATATTAAGTTCATTTTTGAAAACCTTAACTAATTGTTTTGATAATACATCTTTATTAGTCATTGCCATAAATGGATTCATAAATTTAACTTCTTTATTAACGATTTCTTCAACGTTATTTTTGATATTTTCGGCATAAGAAGTTACAATAGGGCAATTGTAGTGGTTATTAGCATCAGGTGTCTCATTTCGCTCGTATGGTATACAAGGATAGAAGATGAAATCAACACCATGTTTTATAAGCCATGTTACATGTCCATGTGCTAATTTGGCAGGATAACATTCAGATTCACTTGGAATTGATTCGATACCTAATTCATAAATCTTTCTGTTTGAGCTAGGTGATAATACGACCTGATATCCTAATTTCTTAAAGAAAACAGCCCAGAAAGGATAGTTTTCATACATATTTAAGACTCTTGGTATACCGACGGTTCCTCTTGGAGCTTCATCTGATGTAAGTGATTCATAATTAAATATCTTATTAAGTTTATATTCGAAGAGGTTAGGAATATTTTCTTTGTTTTTCTGTTTGCCTATACCACGTTCACATCTGTTACCTGTGATAAACTGTCTGCCGCCAGAGAATTTATTGATTGTAAGGTGACAGCTGTTAGTACATCCCTTACATCTTGTAAGCTTTGTTTCATATGTAAGAGAGTTAATCTTATCTATAGAAAGCATAGATGATTCTGATATACCGTCATATCTTTCTCTTGCAATAAGGGCAGCACCAAAAGCGCCCATTATACCAGCGATATCAGGTCTGATTGCCTGAACGCCTGTAATCTTCTCAAAACTTCTAAGAACTGCGTCGTTGTAGAATGTACCACCCTGAACAACGATATGCTTACCTAAATCATCAGGGTCAGAAATCTTGATAACCTTGTATAAAGCATTTTTAATAACAGAATAAGCAAGTCCGGCAGAGATATCTGCAACTTCAGCGCCTTCCTTCTGCGCCTGCTTAACCTTGGAATTCATGAATACTGTACAACGTGTTCCTAAGTCAATAGGGTGGTTCGCAAATAAAGCAGCCTTGGCAAAGTCCTGAACTGTGAAGTTGAGGGATTTTGCAAATGTTTCTATGAATGAACCACATCCTGATGAACATGCTTCGTTAAGCTGTACTGAATCTACAGTCTGGTTCTTAATCTTGATACATTTCATATCCTGTCCACCGATATCGATTATACAGTCTACTTCAGGGTCAAAGAAGGCAGCAGCGTAGAAATGTGATACTGTCTCAACTTCACCCTCATCTAACATAAGAGCCGACTTGATAAGTGCTTCACCGTAACCTGTTGAACATGACTGTACAATCTTGGCTTCTGGTGGAAGCAGTGTATATATCTCTTTAATAGCTTTAATTGTTGTAGCAAGTGGTGAACCGTTATTGCTTGAGTAGAATGAGTAAAGAAGATTACCGTCTTCATCAACTAAAGCAACCTTGGTTGTTGTTGAACCTGCATCAATTCCGAGATAGCAGTTGCCCTTGTAAGATGCGATATCAGCAGTCTTAACATGATGAGAGCTGTGACGCTTTGTGAATTCATCATATGCAAACTGGTTCTCAAAAAGAGGTTCCATACGTTCAACCTCGAACTCAAGCTTAATCTTTCCTTTGAGTCTTGCGATGATGTCTTCTACAGGAACACATACATCTTCACTGTAATTCATTGCTGAACCAACAGCAGCAAATAAGTGTGAATGGTCAGGAGCAATGATTTCATCCGGACCTAAGCTTAATGTACGGATAAATGCCTGTCTTAACTCTGATAAGAAATGAAGTGGTCCGCCTAAGAATGCAACATTACCACGGATTGGTTTACCACATGCAAGACCACTGATTGTCTGGTTTACAACAGCCTGGAATATAGATGCAGAAAGGTCTTCCTTAGTTGCACCTTCATTGATAAGAGGCTGGATATCTGTTTTGGCAAATACTCCACATCTTGCGGCAATAGGGTATATTGACTTATAGTTCTTGGCGTATTCGTTAAGTCCCATTGCGTCTGTCTGTAACAGAGTTGCCATCTGGTCAATGAAAGAACCTGTACCGCCGGCACATATTCCGTTCATTCTCTGGTCAATACCGTTAGTAAAGTAGATAATCTTAGCATCCTCACCACCAAGCTCGATTGCAACATCACACTGTGGAGCATAATCCTGAAGGGCAGTAGACACGGCTACTACCTCCTGTGTGAATGGTACTTCTAAATGCTTGGCAAGAGTAAGTCCGCCTGAACCTGTGATAACAGGATATACTTCAAACTCACCAAGTTCTGCCACTGCCTTTTCAAGAAGTGACTGGAGAGTTTCCTGGATATTCGCAAAATGCCTTTCATAATCAGAAAATAAAATATTATTATTATCATCTAAAACAGCGATTTTTACAGTTGTTGATCCAATATCAATACCTAATTTGAATTTGTTCATAACCTAATACAGCTGCAGCTGTCCTCCTTAAAATAAATATACAAAAGTTACCCATTGCATAGTGACTTTGGCGAAAAAACGCAGAATATGTCATTTTCTATGCAACTTATGCATTATAGAGTAAAATGGAATAAATTTCAATATTAATAGGAAATAATAAAATAGCTTTAATTATTTATGGTGGATATTTTTATTAAAATTTAAGAACTTAAGAGTAAGTTTAATTGACATCATATTGTTTTGTTTATTATAATTTCTTGTATATGATTATGAATTATTAGTCTGTAACATGTGTAAGACTGAAAGGAACATTTTATGAACTGGTTTGCTAAATTTGAGA
>OMEK01000061.1_pt1 | contig 48489 bp, 69 predicted proteins | sample 1645351 | NCBI WGS metagenome assembly OMEK01 (sample SAMEA103958146, study PRJEB25191) | human gut metagenome
GAATAAGCATTTACTTTTACAAATATAGCCATAATTATTATTGAAAATATAGCAAGTAAAAAATTCATGAGTGGTCCAGCTAAAGCAACTAGTGCCATACCTCTTTTTTTATTCTTGTAATAATCAGGATTTACTACCACGGGTTTAGCCCAACCTACATGGAAAAATATTAAACATAAAGTACCAATTGGATCCAAGTGTTTTAAGGGATTTAGCGATAATCTTCCTTGTCTTTTTGGAGTTGGGTCACCTAGCCAAGTTGAAACAAAGCCATGTGCAATTTCATGTAGTATTATTGCAAATAATGCGGCTACTACAATATATATATAATCAGTTAAGTTTTCTAACATTTTTGTTACCTCATATAAATTATACAATTTTTAGATTATAAATCAAATCATATGTTTTAAAATTAAATAGGAGGCTTTTATTTGCTTATTTTTAAAGTTTAGTTATCATTATTACAATATGCATATAACAAAAAAGTCCCTCAAAATTTGAGAGACTTTCTTAAATACAAAATTTTAATTATTCAACAAATTCAATAATTGCCATTTCAGTAGCATCACCACGACGAGGACCAAGTTTTAAAACTCTTGTATATCCACCATTACGTTCAGCATACTTTGGAGCGATTTCATTAAATAATTTTTGTAGTGCATAGTTACCTTTGTCATCAGTTTCAAAACGAATCATTTCAGCAGCTTGTCTACGTGCAGCTAAATCACCTTTTTTACCAAGAGTAACCATCTTGTCAGCAAGGCGTTTTAATTCTTTTGCTTTTGACACAGTTGTTTCTATGCGACCATTTAATATTAAATCTGTAATTAAGTCGCGTAATAGGGCTTTTCTTTGGTTGCTCTTACGACTTAAAGTACGATATCCTAATGCCATATTTTATTTCTCCTTCTAAAGAATATTTGGTATTTGATTATTCTTCTGAATCATTGCCATCTTCATCATCGAAGTCAGCATCGTCATCATCATCAAATAAAGTACTACTATTTTTAAGATCCAAACCGATTTCACGAAGTTTTTGAACTACTTCTTTTAATGATTTGCGACCAAGATTTCTAACTTTCATCATTTCTTCTTCAGTCTTTTGTGTTAATTCACGTACTGTATTTATATTAGCACGTTTCAAACAGTTATAAGAACGAACAGATAAGTCTAAATCTTCAATCTTCTTTTCTAATTTGCTATCTACAACTTTTTCTTCACTTTCCATCATATACTTTCTTTGTTCAATTTCGCTGTTTAAATTTTGAATTACAGCAAAATGTTCAATTAAGAATTTAGATGCAAGAGAAAGAGCGTTAGTAGCTTTTATAGAACCATTAGTCCAAACTTCAAGAATCAATTGATCACAATTGAAATTATCTCCATAACGAGTCTTTGTAACTTCATAAGTACATTTTAAGACTGGTGTAAAGATTGAATCAATTGGAAGACGGTTAATAATACGATTGCCTTTTTCATCTTTACAGAATCTTTTATTTTCATCAGCATTTACATACCCAACGCCATTTCTAATAAATAATTCCATTTTTAATGAACCACCAGCAGAAAGGGTACAAATTTCTTGATCACCATTGATAACCTTTATATCTTCAGTTGATGCAGTGTTGATATCAGAAGCTTTAACTACCTTTGAATATACAAGGTCTTCATCAGCAACTCCTGATTTTTTTTGTTGTTCAATAGTTGGTAAATTTGTTATTAATTCTAAACGATAAGTTTGATCTTGATCACCGAAGTCACCAGTTTCATTCTTTTCTGCATTAATTGTAAAAACAATTTTCTTTAAGTTTAAAATTATTTCTGTAACATCTTCACGAATGCCATCAACAGCACAAAACTCATGTTCTACACCTTCAATGTTGATTGCAACAATGGCAGCACCAGGAAGAGATGATAACAATACTCTTCTTAGTGAATTACCAATAGTCATACCATAACCTCTTTCAAGAGGTGATAATTTTAATTTACAATAATTATCATTAACGCTAGTTACATCTTCGTTAATCTTTAATTCTGGTTTAATAAATTCCACTCTTCTCATTTAATCCTCCCTCTAACGATTAATTGTGTTGGGTTTAACCACTTTATAATAGGCTATCTATTAGCCACGAGGTCTCTTTGGAGGACGGCATCCATTATGTGGAACTGGAGTAACATCTTGAATTGAAACAATTTCAAGACCAGCTACTTGTAATGAACGAATAGCAGCTTCACGACCAGGACCTGGTCCTTTTACTGTTACTTCTACTTTTGACATACCATTTTCAATTGCAGCTTTACCAGCAGCTTCAGAAGCCATTTGTGCTGCAAATGGAGTAGATTTTTTGCTTCCTTTGAATCCTACTGCACCAGCGCTGCTCCAAGAAACAACATTACCTACTGGGTCAGTGATTGTTACGATTGTATTATTGAAGGTAGAATGAATATGTGCAACACCGCTAGGTATATTCTTTCTAACACGACGTTTACGAATTACTTTTTTAGCCATTTAATTCACGCCTCCTATTTCTTCTTATTAGCTACAGTCTTAGCAGGGCCTTTTCTAGTACGAGCATTTGTTCTAGTTCTTTGTCCTCTAACTGGTAAGCCTCTTCTGTGACGTAAGCCACGATAACTACCAATTTCCATTAATCTCTTAATGTTCATTGCTACTTCACGACGTAAGTCACCTTCTACATGGAACTTAGCAACTTCTTGACGAATTGCAGTAAGTTCTGCTTCAGATAAATCTTTTACTCTTTTATCTTCACTAACGTTGGCATTTTTTAGAATTTCTTCTGAAGTTGGTCTGCCAATACCATAAATATATGTTAATGATACTACTACGCGTTTATTGCTAGGAATATCAACACCAGATATACGTGCCATTTTTTATAAGCCTCCTATTATCCTTGTCTTTGTTTGTGTTTTGGGTAAGCTGAGCAAATTACCATAACACGTCCATGTCTTTTAATTACTTTACATTTATCACAAATTGGTTTTACAGATGGTCTAACCTTCATTGTGTACCTCCTATGTATTTTTGTTTATTTATATAACTTATTTATGTCTATAAGTTATACGTCCACGTGTTAAATCATATGGCGATATTTCAACAGTCACTCTATCACCTGGTAAAATGCGAATCGTATTCATACGGATTTTACCAGAAACGTGAGCTTCAATGATGTGTCCATTAGATAGTTGTGTTTTAAATTTACCACCAGGTATAATTTCTAATACTTTTCCTTCTACCTCAATAGTATCTTCTTTACCCATCTAATCATCCTTTCTTAGTTAATATTTCATAACCATCTTTTGTCACTACGACAGTGTGTTCAAAGTGCGCTGATGGTTTATTATCACCTGTTACTATTGTCCAATCGTCATCTTTAATATATACTTTATGAGTACCAAGATTTAACATTGGTTCAATAGCAATGGTCATCCCTTCTTTTAGAAGTGGACCTTTTTTTCTAATATTGTAATTTGGAACGTCTGGTTCTTCGTGAAGTTTCTTTCCAACTCCATGACCGACTAATTCTCTTACAACACCAAGATTATGGGAATGAGCATATTTTTCAATAGCTGTTCCTATATCATTTAGATAGTTACCTTCTTTTACTTGTTTTAAACCTTCATATAAGGCTAATTCAGTGTGTTTTAATAAATATTCTTTTTCACTACTGATATTTCCTACTTTATAACTCCAAGCAGAGTCACCGTGATATCCTTTATAGCATGCCCCTATATCGATGGAGATAATGTCACCATTTTTTAAGGTTCTATTGCTAGGAATACCATGAACAACTTCTTCATTTATGGAAGTACAGATGCTACTAGGATAGCCGTTATAATTTTTAAATGAAGGAATAGCATTAGATTTTAAAATGAATTCTTCTGCTAATTTATCTAACTCTTTGGTAGTTATCCCCTCTTTGATATAAGGTATTAGATGTTTATGAGTTAAATAAACTATTTCACCAGCTTTTTTCATTAAAGCTATTTCTTCTTTTGTTTTAATTTGAATCATTTTTACCTACTAATATTTTTTTTATACTTTCAAATGTTTCTTTAGCTGTTGTGGTACTATCTATTTTAATTGTTTTTAAAACTTTTTTTGATTTATAGTATTCTATTAATGGATTTGTCGTTTCTAAATATATATCAAATCTTTTGGAAAATGTTTCTTCATTATCATCTTCTCTTTTTCTTAAGATGTTTGAACATTTATCGCAAATATTTTCTTTTTGTGGCGTTAACTCTTTTACATTAAGATTGTAACTTGTACCACATTTTGGGCAGATTAATCTACCTTTTATTCTATTTAGGGCAGTTTCTAAGTCGATATCTAAGAAGATAACATCACCTAGTTTAATACCAAGTTTTTTTAATATATCTTCATAGATATGTGCTTGATTAATATTTCTAGGATATCCATCTAGGATAAATCCGTTATTGCAATCTGCTTGTTGTAATCTGTTTGTTAGTAATTCAGTAATTACTTCATCACTAACTAAACAGCCTTCATCAATTAACTTTTTTATTTCTAAGCCAAGTGCAGTTTTTTTGTTTACTTCTTCTCTTAAGAGATCTCCGGTTGATATATGAGGAATATTATATTCTTCACTAACTAATTTAGATTGCGTTCCTTTGCCAGCGGCCGGAGGGGCTATAAATATAATATTCTTCATATTATCTTCTTCCTTTATAAGTACGATTTACTAAACTACTTTCTAATTGTTTGTATGTTTCTAAAGCGACACCTACAACGATTAGGATACCTGTTCCTCCAATACTTACTGATGTAGGTAATGAAGAGATGTTTGCAAATATTATTGGCATTCCAGCTAAAACTGCTAGGAATGTGGTACCTACTAGGGCTAATCTTTTAAGTACATTTTTAACATATACGGTAGTTTCGTTTCCTGGTCTTATGCCTGGGATATAACCACCATTTCTGCTTAAGTTTTTAGATAGTTCTTCTGGATTGGCTTGAATTAATGTATAGAAGTAGCCAAAGACAAATATTAATAACATATATATCACAAAACCTACTGGAGTTGTAAATGATAGATATTTTTCTACGAATAAGGTAAAACTATCATTTTTTACTAATGAAGCGATTAATGATATTATTGAAGTAACTGCAGATGCTAGAATAACTGGCATAACTCCGGCAGAATTCAATTTAAATGGAATATAAGTTTGTCTAGCTCCATAGGCACTGGTTGTTTGGTTAGAGTATTGGATTGGAATTCTTCTTTCTGACATTTCCATGAATATAACTCCAACAATAATTGCAATGTATGCAATTACAAATAAACCATATGATAATACACCGATAAATGTGTTAGATGCTCCACTTACTAATGATGTATAAGCATCAATAAACATTCTAGGAACAGTTGATATGATACCAGCCATAATTATTAATGATATACCATTACCAATTCCTTTTTGGGTAATTCTATCTCCTAACCATAATAGGAATGCAGTACCAGCGGTCATTATAAGGGCTGTTTTCATAATATCTAGGGCATTATTGCTAATACCAAAGGCTATACTCATAGCAACGCCTTGGATAAATGCAACTATAATCCCCATATATCTAGTAATTTGATTTAATTTTTGTCTTCCTTTGGCTCCATCATTTTTTAAATCGGAAAAATACGGAATGATATCCATTTGTAATAATCCAACAACGATAGATGCTGAGATATAAGGCATAACTCCTAGTCCAAAGATAGAAAATTGTTTTAATCCACCACCACTTATTGCATTTAGGTATTCTAAAAATCCTAGATTTGCAGTTATTTCTTTAGTACCTGGAACAGTAATGGTATTCCCAATAGCAAATATTGTTAAGGCTAAGAGAGTAAAAATAATTCTACTTCTTATGTCTTTGTTTTTAGGGTTAAATATACTTTTAAGATTTTTAAACATCTTAAATCACCTCTGTTTTCCCACCAATATTTTCTATTTTTGCTTTTGCACTATTAGTAAATTTGTCTGCTCTAACAGTTAATTTTTTAGTTAAGTTTCCGTTACCTAATATTTTAAGCCCGTCTAACTCTTTTTTTATTAATCCTTTTTCTTTTAATAAATCGATGGTTACAACTGTATTTTCTTCAAATACTTCTAAGTCTTCAACATTTACAGTTGCATATCTAGTTTTGAATTCATAATTTGAAAATCCTCTTTTTGGAAGACGTCTGAATAATGGTAATTGTCCACCTTCAAATCCAGGTCTAACTCCTCCACCACTTCTTGCATTTTGTCCTTTATGTCCTTTACCACTTGTTTTTCCTAAACCACTACCAGCTCCACGTCCTACTCTTTTTCTTGATGCAGTAGAACCTGCGTTTGGTTTTAATTCATGTAATTTCATTAGCTTAAAATCTCACTTTCATCTTTACCTCTTAAAGCGGCAATTTTTTGAATTGTTTTTTGGTTTTGAAGAGCTTTTAGTGTTGCTCTTGCCATATTAATTTTAGTACTTGAGCCAAGTGATTTAGATAGTACATCTTTAACTCCAGCAAGTTCTAGGACATCTCTAACTGGGCCTCCTGCTTTAACTCCTGTACCTTCGGTAGCTGGTTTTAGCATAACTTTAGATGCTCCATCTTTGACAATTATTTCGTGTGGTATAGTACGATTTTCAATTAATGAAACGTTAATTACGTTTTTATTAGCGGCTTGGGTTGCTTTTTTAACTGCATCTGGCATTTCTTTAGCTTTACCAGTTCCAAGTCCAACTTTGCCTTTTCTATTTCCAACAGCTACGGTAGCTGAGAAACGGAATTGACGACCACCTTTAACAACTTTAGTTACTCTTCTTATTTCGATAACTTTTTCTTCTAAGCTAGGTTTTTTGAATTCTCTTTTTGTATCTTTTTTATTATCTTTTCTAGGAGTTGTTTTAGTTGTATTAGGTTCTTTTGTATTTTCTTGCATAAGTATCCTCCTTATTAGAATTCTAAGCCATTTTCACGTGCGGCTTCAGCTAAAGCTTTAACACGTCCATGATATAGGTAGCCACCTCTATCAAATACTACTTTAGTGATTTTTGCTTTCTTAGCTCTTGAAGCAATTTCAGCACCAATAAGTTTAGCAGCTTCTACATTACCACCATTTTTAATTTCTAGGTCTTTTTCTAATGTAGATGCACTAACTAAAGTAGTTTTCTTTGTATCATCAATTATTTGCGCCTCAATATTAGCGTTTGATCTAAATACACATAATCTAGGTCTTTCACTAGTACCTGTTAGATTTTCTCTAATACGTTTATGTCTAACAAGACGCAATTCATTTCTTGATGGTTTTTTAATCATAAGTATTACTCTCCTTTACTTATTATTTAGATGCTTTTTTACCTTCTTTACGACGAATATGTTCACCTTTGTATTTAATACCTTTGCCTTTGTATGGTTCTGGTTTTCTTACTTTTCTTATATTTGCCGCAAATTCTGATACTTGGCATTTATCAATACCTTCTATTTCTATTTCAGTATTGCTTATACCTTTTATGGTAATGCCATTTGGCACTTCTATATTAACCGGATGTGAATAACCAGCGTTAATTGTTAGGGTGTTACCTTTTGGGGTAAAACGATAACCAACACCATTTATTTCTAATCCTTTTTTATATCCTTCGCTAACTCCAATGATCATATTTTTAATATTAGCGTTAGTTGTACCATGCATAGCGTTAGTAAATTTATCATCTTTTGTTTTTTCTACAGTTAAAGTGTTACCATCTAATTTAAGAGAAATATTATCTACTAGTGGTAATGTTAGTTCTCCTTTTGGTCCTTTAACAGTTACTAATTTTTCTTGAATATCTATATTAACATTTTCCGGTACTGTAATAATTCTTTTACCAATACGACTCATAAGACACCTCCTTTATTTATTAATTACCAAATATACGCTAGTACTTCTCCACCAACATTGTTAAGACGTGCTTTTTTATCAGTCATAACTCCTTGTGGTGTTGAAATAATGGCGATTCCTAAACCATTTAGAACTTTTGGTATTTCATCTACTTTAGCATATACTCTAAGTCCTGGTTTAGAGATTCTTTTAAGTCCTGTAATAACTCTTTCTTTACCTTGACCATACTTTAAAGTTAATGTTAATATATTTTTGTCTACTTTGAATTCTTCTATAAATCCTTCATCTTTAAGAATGGTAGCAATATCTAATTTAATTTTTGAAGTTGGCATTGCTACTTCTTTGCTACGATTTTGGTTAGCATTACGAATTCTAGTAAGCATATCTGCGATTGGATCTGTCATATAATCCCTCCTCCTTATTTCTTAACCTTAGTTTTACCAACTTGATTTTTTGACACCAGGTATTTGTCCTTTATAAGCTAATTCTCTAAAACAAATACGGCATATTCCAAATTTACTCATAACTGCGTGAGGTCTTCCACAACGACTGCAACGAGTATATTTTCTAACTTTAAATTTTGGTTCTTTTTCAGATTTTATAATCATACTTTTTTTTGCCACAATATTATCCTCCTTAATAAGGCTATTTCCTAAAAGGAATTCCAAGTTCGTTTAATAAGTCATATGATTCTTCGTTAGTTTTAGCACTGGTTACAATAACGATATCCATACCACGCACTTTAATTACACTATCAAAGTCAACTTCTGAAAATATTAACTGTTCTTTAATACCAATTGTATAATTTCCTCTTCCATCGAATGATTTTGGAGATAGGCCTCTAAAATCTCTAACACGAGGTAATCCGATTGAAATTAACTTATCTAAGAAATTATACATTTTTTCTCCTCTTAAAGTTACTTTACAACCTATTTTATTTCCTTCTCTTAGTTTAAATGAGGCAATAGATTTTTTGGCTTTTGTAGCAACTGCTTTTTGACCAGTAATTTGTTCTAGCTCATGCATAGCTGCTTCTAATAATTTAGAATTATTAATGGCATCTCCGACACCAATATTTACTACAATTTTTTCTATTTTTGGTACTAACATAACCGTTTTATAGTTGTATTTTTCCATTAAACTTGGAATTACTTCTTTTACATATTTTTCTTTTAGGCGGTTCATAAATATCCTCCTTTTCTTAATTAGTCAATCTTTTCATTAGATTTTTTAGAAATTCTAATTTTGTTTCCTTTATTATCAATAGTTTTTCCTACTCTAGTAGGTTTTTTGGTCTTAGGATCAATAAGCATTACATTAGATACGTGAATAGGATTTTCTCTTTCAACTATTTCACCAGTTCCATTATTATTTTTTGGTTTAAGATGTTTTTTTACTATATTAACACCTTCAACAATAACTTTGTTATCTAATATTTTAGTTATTTTTCCTTCTTTGCCTTTATCTTTTCCACAGATAACTGTTACTTTATCACCTTTTTTTAGTTTCATGTTATATCCTCCTTTACTTTATAGCACTTCTTTAGCTAAACTTATGATTTTCATAAAATCTTTATCTCTAAGTTCACGTGCTACTGGGCCTAAAACACGAGTTCCAACTGGAGATTTATCATCTTTGATAATTACACAAGCATTATCATCAAATTTGATATAACTTCCATCTTCTCTTTTTACACCAAACTTACTTCTAACGATAACAGCTTTAACCACTTTACCTTTTTTTATGTTTCCGTTAGGAGTTGCTTTTTTAACTGTTGCAACAACGATATCACCGATGTTACCAGTTTTAACTTTACTGCCACCTAAAACTCTAATTACTAAAACTTCTCTAGCTCCAGAGTTATCGGCAACTTTTAATCTTGTTTCTTGTTGAACCATTGTATTTTTCCTCCTTTAGAAATTAAAGTATTACAGCTTTTTCTATAACTTCAACTAATTTAAATCTTTTAGTTTTAGATAGTGGTCTAGTAGCTACTAATCTTACTTTATCACCAATTTTAGCTACATTATTTTCATCGTGTGCTGCATATTTTTTAGAATATTTAATCCTTTTTCCATATAATGGATGTTTTTTGTAAGTTTCTACTTTAACAGTAATTGTTTTGTCTGCTGAATCTCCAACAACAATACCAATTATTTCTTGTTTAGCTTTTTCCATTATAATTCCTCCTTAACTTCGCGTTCTTTAAGAATTGTTTTTAATCTTGCAACATCTTTTCTAAGTTCGTGAAGTCTTGCTGGTTTTTCTAATGTACCGGTTGCTTGTTTAAAACGTAGATTAAATAATTCTTCCTTTTTTTCTTCTATTTTTTTTACGATATCTTCAGTGGTCATTTTTCTTATTTCATTAGCTTTCATTTGACTCACCACTTTCTTTTTTTACAAATTTACATTTGATTGGTAATTTGTGCATAGCTAATCTTAGAGCTTCTCTTGCTGTTTCTTCAGGTACACCTGCTATTTCAAACATAATTTTACCTTCTTTTACTACAGCAACCCAAACTTCAGGATTACCTTTACCTTTACCTTGTCTTGTTTCTAATGGTTTTTTTGTAAGTGATAAATGTGGGAATATGTTTACCCATACTTTACCACCACGTTTCATATATCTAGTCATGGCTACTCTGGCTGCTTCTATTTGTTGGGCAGTTATCCAAGCGCCTTCTTTTGCCATTAGTCCATAATCACCAAAATGTAATTCAGTGTTTCCTTTAGCTTTTCCTTCGTATTTTATACGAAATGTTTTTCTATGCTTTGTTCTTTTTGGTATTAACATTTTCTTTACCTCCATTTCCCTTTGAGGTAAGGATTTCACCTTTATATATCCAAACTTTTACACCAATTTTACCATATGTAGTATCAGCTTCAGAGGTTGCATAGTCGATATCTGCTCTTAGGGTATGTAATGGAATTGTTCCTTCACTATAACCTTCTCCACGAGCAATATCAGCTCCTCCTAAACGTCCAGATACTAAGGTTTTAATCCCTTTAGCACCAGCTTTCATTGTATTTCTGATAGCCTTTTTTTGTGCTACTCTAAATGATACTCTGTTTTCAATGTTATGTGCAATATTGTCTGCTACTAATTGAGCATTTAAATCAGGATTCTTAACTTCAATAATTGAAATAGTCACATTTTCATTAACTAATTTAGCTAAGTCTTTTTTAACAGTTTCTATTTCTGTTCCTTTTTGTCCAATGATAAGACCAGGTTTAGAGGCGTGTATAAATATTTCTGTTCTTTTTTTATTTCTTTCAATAACGATACTAGCAACACCAGCATCTTTATATTTCTTTAACAAAAATTTACGAATCTGATTATCATTTTGTAGATATTTAGCAAAGTCTTTATCATTTGCATACCACTTAGATTCCCAATCTTTATTAATGCCAATTCTAAGTCCTACTGGACTAACTTTTTGTCCCATATTTCACCCTCACCTTCACTAATTTCTTTCACTCAAGATTATTGTAATATGACTTAGTTTGTGATCATTTCTTCCAACACGACCTCTTGAATCCATTTTAGCTCTTTTTAAAACAGGGCCTTCATCAACATAACAAGTCTTTACATATAAATCATTTTGTTTTAATTTTTGATTATTAACAGCATTAGCAATAGCTTGGTTTAATACTTTTTCTATTACTCTAGCTGCTTTTTGATCTTGGTTTTTTAAAATAGCAAGAGCATCATTAACATTTTTATTTCTAATCAAATCAATAACTAGGCGCGTCTTACGTGGCGCTATTCTAATCATTCTTGCTTTTGCTTGTATTTCCATATTATCCTCCTAATAGTTATTTCTTCTTTTTATCTTCGCCGTGTCCGCCACATTTACGAGTTAGGGAAAATTCTCCTAGTTTATGTCCAACCATATCTTCAGTAACATAAACAGGTATAAATTCTTTACCATTATGAACCGCAAATGTATGTCCAATAAAATCAGGATAAATTGTAGAACGACGAGACCAAGTTTTAATAACTTCTTTTTTTCCACTTTCATTTAATAGTTTTACTTTTGCTAGTAATCTATCAAATACATAAGGTCCTTTTTTTAAACTTCTTGACATTTCTAATCAATCCTTTCTTTATTATTTCTTACGACGAGTAACTATAAATTTGTCTGATGCTTTTTTATTTTTTCTTGTTTTTAAACCAAGTGCTGGTTTACCCCATGGAGTCATTGGTCCACTTCTACCGATTGGAGCTCTACCTTCACCACCACCATGTGGGTGATCGTTAGGGTTCATAACAGATCCTCTTACGGTTGGACGAATGCCCATATGTCTTTTTCTTCCAGCTTTTCCAATATTAACTAATTCGTAGTCTTCATTACCAACTACGCCGATAGTTGCACGGCAAGTTCCTAAGATTTTTCTAGTTTCGCCACTAGCTAATCTTATTAGTACATATTTACCTTCACGGCCAAGAATTTGAGCAGAGTTACCAGCACTTCTTGCTAGTTGACCGCCTTTTCCTGGACGAAGTTCGATATTATGAATTACAGTACCTACTGGTATATTCATAATTGGTAGGGTATTACCTACTTTGATATCAGCATTTTCGCCTGATTCTACGATATCCCCAACATTTAATCCTTTTGGTGCTAAGATGTATGATTTTTCACCATCTTTGTATGTAATTAAAGCAATGTTTGCACTTCTGTTTGGATCGTATTCAATTCCTACTACTTTAGCAGTAATACCATCTTTAATTCTTTTAAAATCAATTAGACGATATTTTCTTTTAACACCGCCACCACGATGTCTTACTGTAATTTTACCAGAATTGTTACGACCTGTTGTTTTATTTTTAGTAACTAATAAACTTTTTTCAGGAGATGTTTTAGTAATTTCAGCATTATCTAAAGTACTTTTTCCTCTTAAGCCATTAGTTATAGCTTTATAATTTTTAATTGCCATTATTTAAACCTCCTTTTATTAGTCAAAACTAATAGTAGATCCTTCTTTTAATGTAACATAAGCTTTTTTGTATAGTTTGGTCATACCAGTATAACGACCAACTCTTTTTTTCTTTGGATGTGATAATGTTGTTGTAATTTTAGCAACTTTAACATTAAATATTTTTTCAATAGCTTGTTTTATTTGTGTTTTATTTGCTTTTACATTTACTTTAAATACATAAGTTCCATTTGGTTCTAACGTTGCACTTTTTTCAGTAATAATTGGGGAGTCAATAATATCTCTATAACTATTCATTAGAAAGCGCCTCCTGTAATTTATTCAATGCAGATGCAGTGATAACCATTTTGTCAGCTGTTACTACATCTAGGGTATTTACTTCGTCAGTTCTAATAACTTTAACGTTACCCATATTTCTTGAAGATAGGCAAATATTTTCATCAAGTTCAGTTAAAACGATTAAAACTTTTTCATTAACGATATTTAGAGTTTTTAAGAAATTCATCATTTCTTTAGTTTTGCTAGTTTCAAATTTTATATCGTCAACAATTATTAGTTCTTTATCAATTACTTTATAACTTAAAGCTGACTTAAGTGCTAATCTTCTTTCTTTTTTGTTTTGTTTTTTAGAATAATCTCTTGGAGTTGGTCCAAAGACAATTCCGCCACCTCTCCATTGTGTTGCACGAATTGATCCTTGACGGGCGTTACCAGTTCCTTTTTGTCTCCAAGGTTTTCTTCCACCACCAGATACTTCACTTCTGGTTTTTGTTTTATGTGTTCCTTGTCTTAATGATGCTTGTGCTAAAACGATAGCATTGTGAAGTACAGCATCATTAGGTTCTTTTATAAATACGTTATCTTTTAATTTAATATCCTTTATTTTTTCACCTTTGGTGTTAATAATATCTACTTTTGACATCTTTATTTCCTCCCTTCATCACGATGAAATGATAATTTTTTCATTTTAAATAATTATGCTTCTTGTGATGATTCTTCACTAGTATTTTCTTCTTCAGATGCTTCTTTTTCTTCGATTTGTTCTTCTTTGGTATCATTTTCTTCAATTACTTCAGTAATATATGTTACTAATTCAGAAGCTTCTTTAACTACGCCTTCGTTTTTAACAGCCGGTTTAATAAATACTATTCCATTTTTTGGTCCTGGGACATTGCCTTTAATTAAGATAACATTGTTTTCTAAATCTACACTAATTACTTCTAGATTTTGAATTGTTCTAGTTGCGTGACCCATATGACCTGGTAATTTTTTACCTGGTAAGACACGCATTGGTAACATTGTTCCCATTGAACCTACGCCACGATGATATTGGCTACCGTGACCCATTGGTCCACGAGTTTGATTATGACGTTTAATAACGCCTTGAAATCCTTTACCTTTAGAGGTGCCGGTTACATCTACCATTTCACCTTCAGCAAAGATATCTGCTTTAATTTCGTCACCTAATTTGTAAGCACTAATATCTACACCTCTAACTTCTTTTAGAAAGCGCTTAGGATTAGTATTTGCTTTTTTAAAATGACCCATTTCTGGTTTGTTTGTGTGTTTTTCTTTTTTATCAGCAAAAGCTATTTGAATAGCATCATAACCATCACTAGCAACAGTTTTGATTTGAGTAACTACATTTTTATCTACTTCTACTACTGTTACAGGAATAAGTTTGCCATCTTTTGTAAACACACCGGTCATACCAATTTTACGACCTAAGATTCCTTTTTTCATATTTTCCTCCTATAATTTAATTTCTACTTCAACACCACTAGGTAAATCTAGATGACTTAACGCATCAATAGTTTCTTTACTAGGATTGTTGACATCGATTAATCTTTTATGCGTACGCATTTCAAATTGTTCTCTTGAATCTTTGTACTTATGCACCGCTCTTAAGATTGTATATTTTTGAATTTCAGTTGGTAATGGTACTGGTCCACTTACTTCTCCACCTGTTCTTTTAACAGTTTCTACAATTTTTGCAGCCGCATTGTCTAAGATTCTATGTTCATATGCTTTTAATTTAATACGCACCTTTGTCTTTGACATAAATTGTCCTCCCTTCGTCTATATCTAGTATAGACTCGCTCCGTACAAATAACCTGATTATACCCTTATAATATTTTAACAACTTAACCGGGTGTATCAGCAACCTTGCACATCTAAGCTCGCCACACAGAGTTAATTATACTAGATAATTATATGAAAAGCAAGAGTTTTTTTGACTTTTTTTAAAAACTTTATTAAAAAAAATATTGGTACTTAAAATAAGTTCCAATATAAGATAAAATTAAATTAATTATTTGGCTCTTGGATGAGTATTCTGATAAACTTCTTTTATTCTATCGTTAGTTATATGGGTATATATACTTGTAGTGTTTAGTGAGGCGTGACCTAGCAATTCTTTTACGTTTACTAAATCCAATCCTTGATTTAGTAAATCAGTGGCAAATGTATGTCTGAATGTATGGGGAGTTATTTTGCTTTTGATTCCACATTTCATTAGAGTTGTTTGGATAATTTTGCGGACGGATGCTTCTTTTATTGGAGTTCCTTTATCATTTAGTAATAGGTAATCATTTGCTTTTTTTTGAATTTTTTTTCTTACTACTAAATATTTTTTTAATACTTCTTTTGTTGTGTTGTTATAAAACACGTACCTTTCTTTGCTACCTTTACCTAACACTTTAATCGATTGTGCTCCAAAGTCTATATCTTTTATTTTAATATTTACTAGTTCCCCTACTCTTAATCCTGTTGCATATAATAGTTCAATTACTAATCTATTTCTTATATCTAGATCGCTATCATTAAATGAGGTGAATATCTCATTTAGTTTGTCATGAGAAATAAAATTAGGAATGTTTTTTTCTATCTTGGGATTTTTAACGTTTTTAAATATATTTTCAGTAACTATATTTTCTTTTTTTAAAAAATCATAATAAGTTCTTAATGAGCTTAGATGACGAGAGATACTTTTATTACTTATTTTTTTATCATATACATAGTTTAAGTATAGTTTTAGAGTCTTATCATTGTCATCTTTAATTGTTAGATTGTTTTTTTCTAAAAACAAAGCATAATCTTTTAGGTCATATTCATAGCTTGCTACGGTTTTTTTAGAATATAGGCGAATGTTTTTTAAATAATTTAAAAATTCTTCTTCGTACATTAGCGTTCTTTCTTTCTAATAAAGTATTTTGCTTCCTTAGGAATTTCTTCTCCTTCTTTTAAAATTTTAACAGTATTAGGAATAAATTTTTCTTCTTTCAGAAGATATATTATAATGTTAAATAGTTCTACTTCACCATTATATTTTTTTAATGAATCTGCTACTGTATCATCGGTCGTATAATACCCTTCTATTATTTCATTTTTTTCTTCTTTTTTGGTTTCTTTTTTTACTGGATGATAGCATTCTACTTTAATTCCTTGTTCTTTTAGTTCAAAGTATGCTTGGCGATATTTACTATATATCGCTTTATCACGTCCAAAATAACTAATTAGTATTTCTTTTAGCAGTGGACCATATAATTCTTTGTTTTTTCCAAATTTATTATATACAGTTAGACATTTTTCATCAAAACTACTTTTAGGAGGCATTCCTCTACTTACAGTTCTTGATACTTTTTTTAAAAAATCTTGTCTTTTTTCTTCATTATCGCTTAGGTATTTTTTATATGTATATAAAACACTTTCTTTTTTAAATTTGTCCCCTTTAAATAGTAATGGTAATGATCCTTGTCTTTCACCACCTTTAAATATTAACTTAATATTTTGACAGTGGTAATATGAGCACATTTCACTTAAAGTTGAGAATTGGGAAGTAACATCATCTATTTCTTTAATAACATAGGTAGTATTGATGATTTCCTTACTGCCATCTTGATAGTATAGTACTAATTGATAGGTATAAGTCATATATTAACACCTCTTTTTTAAAGTATATCATATTTTATTATTTTTAAATAAAGTAATGTAACAAGATTACATCACTTTATTGATTAAATAATTTGATAGGGTTAAAGCGTCGTTAGTTGCAGATGTTATTTGGTATAAATCTTTTTTTATGACATCCCCTATGGCATAAATTTTCTTGCTACTTGTTTCATAATTTTTGTTAACGATAATATAGTTATCTTCTTTTTTGACAGTATCAATAAATTTAGTATTTGGTATGTATCCGATACATACGAATAAGCCCTCTACTATAATTTCTTCATTGTTATTAATTACTACGGATTTTAGTTTTCCATTGCTACTATTTAATTTAACAATGGTAGAATTGTATTTTATTTCAATGTTATCTTTGGCTAAAACTTTATTTATCATTAGTGATTCGGCAGTAAAATGATCTTTTCTGTGGATTATTGTGACTTTTTTACATATGGCAGATAGATATAGTGCTTCTTCTAAGGCACTTCTGCTGCCTCCCAAGACAGCAACATTCTTATTTTTGTAAAATGCTCCATCGCATAGGGCACAGTAACTAATTCCATTTCCTAATAATTTAGAGGCATTTTTTAATAATAATTGTCTTGGGCTTCTTCCGGTTGCTATGATTATGTATTTAGCTTTTATTATATTGTTTTTGGTAATTATTTTGTTATATGTTTTGCCTTTTTTGATATTAATTACTTCATCGGATAAATATTTAACTTTGAGATCATTTACTTGGGTGTATAGATTATAGGCAAAAGTAGGTCCGTCGATAGAAGGTACACCAGGATAGTTTTCAATATTTATTATTTTATTTAGTTGTCCTCCTGGTGCTGATGATTCTATAATTATGTTGTCTACGCCTGCTCTACTTAGATAAAGGGACATACTCATTCCAGCTACACCGCTACCGATAATTGCAACATTATATTCTGATGACGTTTGAGTTTTCTTTTCCTTCATAGTATAAATTCCTCTTTCTTCTTGTTAAGATGCCCGATATACCAATTATTAATAAAATAATTGAAACAATTTGGCTAATTCTAAAATTTTGAAAATATAGGCTGTCTTCTCTTAAGCCTTCAATAAAGAAGCGTCCTATACCATACCATATAAAGTATATGAACGTTTGGTCTCCATCTTTTATCTTTTTTATAAAATGTCTAATTATCATTAGTAGTGCAAACCCCAATAAGCACCATAATGATTCATAGAAAAATGTTGGTTGATGATAGGCACCATTTATATACATCCCATCAATAACAAAATTGGGAATGTGTAAGTTTTCTAAAAAACTTCTAGATACTACCGGTCCATATGCTTCTTGGTTTAGGAAGTTACCCCATCTGCCAATTGCTTGGCCTAGTATTAAGAAAGGTACAATTACATCCATGGTTTTAAGTATGGGTCTTTCTTTTTTCTTACAATAATATATGATGTATAATGCGGAAGCGATAACTGACCCATATATAGCCATTCCACCTTTCCATATATATAAGACTGATAATAGATCGTCTTTGAATTCTTGAAAATTAAAGGTTACATAGTATAGTCGTGCTCCAATAATGGCTACGATAATTACATTAAATAATAAATCGCTCATAAAAGCAGAACCAATATTTACTTTTCTTGCTTCTTTTAAGCAAAATGTTATTCCAATAATTATGGCAATTAAAATAAAAACGGAATAATAATATATTTTTATATTACCTATCTCTAGCATGACATTATTCATTTTTACCAGCCTTTTTTCTAATTATTGGTTTAATAATCAAGCCTTCCATTAGGATATTAAATAAAGATATTAATATAGCTATGAAAAACGGAATGATAATTCCTTTTAGTTCGAATTTGTCACCTAAGATAAAGCTGGTTATATATAATATTAATACGTTAATAAGTGGATAGAATAATCCCCATGTTAAAGCCGTAACAGGCAATGTTATATAAAATAATACAGGTTTTATTGTTTGGTTTAGAATGTATATAATTACTGCTGCTAAAAATGCATAGAATCCAAAAAATTTGTTAGATATGTATAGACTATCAAACATTATGGAAACGGTTATTAAGACTATGGCATAACAGATCATATATAAAAGCCATTCTATAAATTTATTTTTAATAAATCTAGTATCTTTTTTTTCTTTTATAACAGTTACTTTTGTCATATTATCACCAATTAAATTATATCATATTTTTAAAAAAAATAAATACATACGATAAAATTTGATAATGTATTTATTATAAGGCTTATTTTTTTCTTTCTCTAATAATGCTTGTTTTTATTAAAAACCACATTACTAATATAAATAGGACGGTATAGATAATGATACCTAGTATTCTATCTTGGATAATATAAATAATCGACGCTACTGCGAAGAGAATATCTATTAAGTAGATAATTAAAATAGTTTTTTTAACGGATGAAGTCATATTCATAATTTGATGATGAAAGTGTTGTTTATCAGCTTTAGCAATTGATTCTTTTTTTAGTTTTCTTCTAATTATGGCACATATGGTATCGATAATTGGAATAGCAAGAAGAAATATTGGAACAATTACCGATGTGAATGTTACATTTTTAAAGCCTAATAAAGCAATTACGGCGATTATGTAACCTAAAAACATACTACCTGTATCACCCATAAATATTTTGGCTGGTGGAAAATTATGCCATAGATAGCCAAGTGTACTTCCTAGCATAATGAAGGTTAAAAAACATTCTAATGAATTATAACTATTAGTCATAATACAGATAATACCTATTGTTAAAAAGTAAATGCTTGATATACCAGAAGATAGTCCGTCTAAACCATCGATTAGGTTAATACAATTAATAATTGCAACGATAAAAATAATAGTTGCTGGTATTGATAAAAAACCAAAGTTGATATATAATCCAAACGCACTTATTTCAGTTAAGACGATACCGCCATATAATGGAATTAAACTGCTGGCAATTATTTGACCAATTAATTTGTATCTAGCTTTTAGAGGATTAATATCATCGATTAGACCAGTTAAAATAATAATGAAACTGCCAATTAAAATGGAATTCATTAGAATAGATTGTTTTCCGAAAAGTACATATCCTAAAAGAAAACTTAGAAACATACCCAAGCCACCTAATTTGGGCATTGTTTTTTGATGCATTCTTCTACTATCTTTGGGTATATCTAATGCCCCTATATAATATGCAATTTTTTTCATTAAAAACATAATTAGAAGAGAAAATACGAATGGTATTAATACCATTAAAATAATTCTTTTAAAATCTGCGTTCACTTCTCTCACCTCAAAGTTATTTTATCATATTTTTTATAAATTTAATATATGTTTTTATTTTTTAAAAAATTATTATTTATGTAATGTGTCATTTATTAGGTTGAACGTTCTTTCTTGAATTAAAAATTAACAAAAAATGTCGATTAATCGATAATATATCATTTATAGTTATTTATAAAGTATACCTATTTACTCTAATGTTATACTTTTTTCAGATAGTAAGGAGGCATTATATTTGAAGAAGTTTTTTATAAATAAGTCGCTTAAGCTGATTAAGAAAAATAATAACAATTTGAGTGATATAAAGTTAGAAGAAATAGAATATGGCCTGGAGAGTCTTTATTTAACTTACACTAAATTTATTGTATTAACTGGACTTGCTATTATCTTAGGAATATTTAAAGAATATATTATTTTGTTGGTTGCTTATAATGTTATTAGAACTTTTTCTTTTGGATTGCACGCTACTAAAAGTATATATTGTTTACTTTCTTCACTTATTTGTTTTATCGGTGGCGTTTATGTATGCGAGTATCTATATATTCCCCTTACAATAAAAATATTAGTCTCAATATTTTGTGTTTACTGTTTAATAAGGTATGCTCCTGCTGATACTGAGAAAAGACCCTTAATAAATAAAAAGAAAAGAGAAATGTATAAAGTTATAAGTGTTTTGTTAGGATGTTGTTACTTAGTGTTAATATGTATTTTTAATAAGCATATTGTTAGTAATTATTTACTTATTGGAATGGTAGAAGCAGTAATAATGATACATCCGTTAATTTATAAATTGTTTAATCTTCCTTTTGATAATTACAAAAATTATAATTTTGGTCACAATTAATTTGTAGATAAAAATAATAAGGAAGGAGGGATTATTTTGAAATTTTTTGCAACTATTTTAACAGCTTTAGCTACTGTAGCTGCTAGTGTTGGAAGTCAAGCTTGTTCATATTGGTTTTTAGACGAACCTAAAATGCCTAAGAGTTTATTAGAAAAATAAATAACGCTTTTTATAAATTTAAAATCTATCAAATTAGTCATTGATAGATTTTTTAATAGTTAATTTTTGAATATATAGTTTAGGTGTAACGTTAGTTTCGTTTTCAAATATTGGATTACTTTTTATAATCTTATTTACTAAACTTAAGCCATATCCCCTACCCGAACCTTTAGTAGAATAGCCAGTTTTATTAATACTAACTTCATCAATTTCACCGCAGTAACTGTTGGAAATAATTACTGAAACATAATCTTGACGATTATATATTTCAATACCTATGTTTTTATCATCTGATATTATACTTGCTTCGATGGCATTATCTAAGTACACACCTAGAATTTTACATAATTCTTTATAGTCATTGCCTTTTAAATCATATAATAATGATTTGGAAACATCTTTGGGAATACTTATTGATACTTTTATTCCCATATTTTCGGCACGGTCAATTTTATAATAAAACAATCCTTTTAAGCCATTTGAAGGCAAATAACCTAACTTAGCATATTTTTCTTTAGAAAATGTGGTTTTTTCTTTTAAGATACTATCAATATATTCGATAATGTCGTTTCTTTTACTCTTATCTATAAGTTTAGATTTTATGTTTACTAATGTATTTTTATTTTCGTGTCTATCTATTCTTTGATTTTCAATAATCATTTCATATTCTTTAACAAAATCTATTAAATTATCATATTCTTTAGTTAATCTTTCATTTTTGATGTTTTGCTTAATAAAACTAAATAAAATTGTTATAAAAACTATTATCGCAAATGATCCTATAAAAAAACTTTTAGTATTGCTATTATTCATACCGGTTATAGCAAAGAAGAAGAAAAAAGCAATACAACAAATGGTGGGAATTATGTATGTTATGATTCTAGTATTTTGAGTTACTCGGGATGATAATAATTTTTTTAATGGTTTTCTTAATGCTATAGCAAGAAATATAAAAACAGTACAAACCAATACATTACCTATAATTCCACCAGCCATAATATTATATATGTATCCGTTGTTTATATTAGTAAAAAAGAATAGAATAATTAAACAAAGCATTTCACTTGCAAGCAATAATATACTGTGTAGAAACGATACAAATATTGCTTTAAATAATTTAAAATTAAATAGAAACTTAAATATTAATGTATTTATTGCAAAATTAATTATGCCTCTCATAGAGTTACCAACATTATAATAGATAAAATTATAGCCAATAGAATATGCTATAATTATAATTATTGTTATAGCTATTTTTTTCTTGGTAAATTTCTCATTGCTTAATAAATATCCAAATACTAAACCAATACTAGTTAGACATAAACAACCAATAATATCACTTATATTTTCTAACATATTCTGCGAAACCTCTTTTCATTCTGAAAGACATTAGTTTTTCAGTTACACCATTTTTAAAAGTTATTGTATCATTTTTGATATTAACTTCTCTTACTTTTTCAACATTGACAATACAATTTTTATGGCATCGTTGAAAATTTGGTTGTAGTTTGGTTAGTAGTTCTTTTAGTTGGGCATTTATTCCATATTCATTGCCATCGGTAGTAAAAATTGTCGTTCTTTTTTCTGGAGAAACTTTTATATATAATATTTCGTCATAGGGTATTCGATAAGTAGAATGACAGTATTTGAAATTTAATACTTTCTTTTGGTTCAAGATGTTAAGAGCAGTCTTTAAACTTTTTTCTAATGTTTTTTCATACTTTGAAAATTTTGAAATATAGTCTAAGACCATCAGTCTAGATTCAAAAACTAAATCTTGGCATTCATAATGAGAGGTTAAAATAATTATAATACTATTCCAATCATGTTCTCTAATTTTATCTGCAATATCTAATCCTGTTGTGCCCGGTAGTTCAATATCGAGAATATAAATTTTCTGTTCGTCATTATTTTTAATAATACTCTCAAACGTAGAATTGTAACTTTTGAATCTTGTAATCTTGTAGTCATAATCGTAAGGCATCATTACTTTATTTACGATTAATCTAGTTTTTTCAACTACTTCGACATTATCATCACAAATTACAAATCTAATCACTAACGCTCACTCCTCAGTCAAGTGTATTATAACACCAATTATTTTTTATGTAAACTAATTGGGCACATTTTTATTTTTTTTAAAAAAAATTTTTTTGATGTGAATATTTTATTATGGTTTGGTTATAATATAATTGGGTGATAAAATGAAAAATAAGCAAGAAAAAAAACACAATCAATGTGATTGTGAAAAAGTTAATGAAGTTGAATCAGGCGTTTATGAAGAGGAAGTAGAAGTTGAATTAGATGATGATGTAGAAGAAAACAATGAAGAAGACGATTAGTCTTTTTTTATATCTTTATAATACTGCTTAGACGTTTAATAACTTTTTTTTCTATTCTTGATATATAAGATTGGCTAATTCCTAATAACTCAGCTACTTCTTTTTGAGTCATTTCTTCGTGTCCATTTAGTCCGTATCTTAGAATCATTATTTCTTTATCTCTACTATTTAGTTTGTTTATTTCTATATTTAATAATTTTTTATCTAGTTGGTCATCTAAATTTTTGGTAACTATATCTGGGTCTGTACCTAGTACATCTTCTAAGTGTAGTTCGTTTCCATCGCTATCATAACTAAGGCTATCTTCAAAACTAACTTCGCTTTTTTTTCTTTTTGTTTTTCTTAAATACATTAATATTTCATTATCTATACACCTACTAGCATATGTGGCTAATTTGATATTTTTATCTAGTTTGTATGTATTTACACCTTTTATTAATCCAATAGATCCGATTGATACTAAATCTTCTAAGTCTATGTTGGTATTTTCGTATTTTTTGGCCAAGAAAACAACAAGCCGAAGATTATGTTCAATTAATTTGTTTCTAGCAAATTTATCTCCTTGCATGGATAATTCAACATATTTTACTTCTTCTTCTTTGCTTAAGGGTTCTGGAAGAATGTCACTGCTTCCAACATAGTAGATGTAATTATATTTTTTTAATATTTTTTTGATATATTTAATTAATGCTGATATTTTCATTTATTCCCTCCATTATTTGTTTATGTAATATTACTTGGGCGTCATTTATTGTTATTTTTTTTTCAGATAATCCTAGTAGGATATTTTTTTTTGTACCTATTCCTTTAATTTCAATTTTATCTATGATTATACATTTTAAAAGTCCGTGACTATCGATGGTGTCATATGGAACTAGTAGGATGTTTTGATAATCTATTTTAACCATATTTTTGTTTATTAGGATAATTGGTCTTTTTTTTATAGGGTCATATAGATTATTACCGGTATCTAGGAAACCTATTGTTTCTATTTTCTTTCCGTCTTTAAAATATATGATAATATCATAATAATTAGAATAGTTATTTTTTAATTGTTTTGTTTGTTTGATATATATATATAATGCTAATGGGGCGATTATTAATGACATTATGAAATTTAGGGATAATCCGTTGGAATAAAAAATTAATCCGGTATTGTCGTAACTATATTCAATATTTATAAGATATAGGAAACCTCCTAGTAAGATACTTGTTGTTATAAGATAAAAAAGATTGTTACAAGTATATTTTAGGTTGTGATAGCCAAAGCTAGTTAATATCATTAGAATAGCAAATATTATTTTGACAATGAAAAGAAAGTAATTGTTTAGGTTAAAAAAAAGAAAGATAATGGTTAAGCTTCCTACTAAGGAACCTAATAATATGCGTTTGAAACTTGTTTTTCTTTTTAGAATAATGGCTACGGTGAAAAGGAGGAAGGCATCAAATGAAAAGTTTAATATAAATACAATGTCTAGATATATAGTCATATAATCACCTTTTTTATTATAAAAAAAATATAACAAATTAATTGTCATATTTTTTTATTTTTATGTCTTTTTTATTTAGGATTATTTTAGCTTGTTCAATATGTTCTTCGGTTAATCCATCTATATAAAAAGATGTTTTTACTAAATGTTTTAATAAGTAATCATCATAGTCTTCAAATATTTCGTCATCCAAAATAACAAAATTATCTATATTAGGATGTTTTGGGAGATATAATTTTATTTCTTCGCCTCGTTTACCTCTTATTAATTCGGTTTCATCTACTATCTCTTTTAATAAAGTTATTTTTTTTGGATTAATGCTATTAGATATTTTATTATTGCTATTTAGGAGATAGTTTTGTGAATTTAATACTCCATCTACATCTAAAAATATTATTTTCATATTTGATAGTTATCCTCTAACGAGAATTCAACGTTTTCTTCTATCCATAGTTTTCTCGGTTCAACGGCATCTCCCATTAAAACGCTTACTCTTTTTTCTGCTAAAGCTCCATCGGTAATACCCACTTTTATTAGATTTCTGGTAGCAGGGTCCATTGTTGTTTCCCATAATTGTGAGGCATTCATTTCCCCTAATCCTTTGTATCTTTGAATACTATAGCCGGTTTTGCCTTCAGTTAAGTTTTTTAATTCTTCATTAGTCCAAGCATATACTTCGCTTTTATTAGCAAATTTTACTTTGTATAGAGGGGGCATAGCAATATATAATTTACCATTTTCTATTAGTGGTTTCATATAACGATAGAAGAATGTTAAAAGTAAACATTGAATATGTGCTCCATCATCATCAGCATCGGTCATTATGACTACTTTGTCGTAGTTGCACTCTTTAATGTCAAAACTACTTCCTACTCCAGCTCCAATTGTATAAATTAGGGTATTTATTTCTTCATTTTTTAAGATGTCTTCCATTTTAGATTTTTCAGTATTGATAACTTTTCCTCTTAATGGTAATATAGCTTGGTATTTGCGGTCTCTTCCTTGTTTGGCAGAACCTCCTGCTGAATCACCTTCTACTATAAATATTTCATTTTTGGTTTTATCTTTGCTTTGGGCAGGGGTTAGTTTTCCACTTAGTATTCTTTCTATTTTGTTTTTATCTTTACCCTTTCTAGTTTCTTCTCTGGCTTTACGCGCTGCCTCTCTAGCTTCTTTGCCCTTTAGAGCTTTTTCAATTATTTTTGTGGATATTACTTTGTTTTCTTCAAGAAAGAATTTTAATTTTTCAGAAGTTACATTTTCAACAATGCTTCTTGCTTGAGGAGTTCCTAATTTTGATTTTGTTTGGCCTTCAAATTGAAGAAGATTTTCAGGTATTTGAACGCTGATGATTGCTGTTAGTCCTTCTCTAACATCACTTCCTTCAAAATTTTTATCTTTGTTTTTTATGATGTTGTTTTCTTTGGCATAATCGTTCAATACTTTGGTAATAGCTGATTTGAAACCAACTTCGTGAGTTCCTCCGTCACTTGTTTTAACGTTATTAACAAAGCTTATAATGTTTTCTGAGTAACTGTCAGTATATTGTAAGGCAACTTCAACATTAATATTTTCTTTGGTTGAGTTAAAACATAGGGTTTTATGGAGAGGATTTTTTTCTTCATTAAGGTATTCTACAAAAGCCTCTAGACCATTTGAATATTGATATTTTTCGCTTCTATTTTCTTGTTCATCTAATATTTCTATGCAAAGATTGTTGATTAAAAAGGCACATTCTTGCATTCTTTCACATATGGTTGAAAAACTGAACGTAGTGATTGGAAAAATAGTAGGATCTGGCAAAAAATGAACTGTGGTTCCTGTTTTATTGGTAGTTCCTATTTTTTTTAATGGGATTTCTACTTTTCCACCGTTTGTAAACTTTATATAATATTCTGCTCCATCTCTTCTTGTGGTGACTTCCATATAACTACTTAATGCGTTTACTACGGATGCACCAACACCATGTAATCCACCGGATACTTTGTACCCCCCATCTGAGAATTTTCCCCCAGCATGTAAGACTGTGTAAATAACTTCTGGTGTGCTTTTGCCTGAAGAGTGCATTCCAGTTGGTATACCTCTTCCTTTATCGGTTACACTTATGCTTCCATCTTTATGCATTGTTATTTTGATACTGTTCCCATAACCATTTATCGCTTCATCGACAGCATTATCTACTATTTCCCACACTAGGTGATGTAATCCTCTTTTGTCAGTTGATCCAATATACATTCCGGGTCTTTTCCTTACGGCTTCTAAGCCCTCTAATATTTTTATAGAATTTTCGTCGTATTTAGCTGCCATAATATCACTCTTTCTTATTTTTCTATTATAATTATAGCAAAAAATTAAAAAACAAGCAATAATGCTTGTCACTAATCATTTAGGGTTATTGTAAAGTAAAAGTGGGTGAAAATGTTTTATTTTCACAATTATAAGTAATAGTTACTGTTTTATCTAAATTTATATTTTCCTTTGTTACTGGATTTTTTATAACTTTTACGTTATTTTCTTCAGTTCCTTTTATATAATCATTTTCTAGTAGATATTTCAGTGTAACGGTAATGGTGTTTTTATTATCGCTGCAGTTTATACCTAATTGCCATTTATTTTCTTTAGCATAGTTTAAGGCGGATGTTTCTATACTTTCAATAAAATTATTGATAGAATTTTCGTTTTGTTTTTCAATTAAGGTATTGACTGTTGGTATTAATATTAAACTGATTATTGCTATTATTGAGAGGGTTATTATTACTTCTATTAATGTGAAACCTTTATTATTCATCTTATCACCTATTTTAATTATATTAATCTTATTAATTTAAGTCAAGAAAAAAAGAAAGTTATTTGCTTTCTTTGTTATTTTTAGCTTTCTTAGGTTCTTCTTTTTCTAATTTGGCTAGCACTTCTTTAATGACAACCACTGTTTTTTCTTTTACCTCTTTGGCTACGTTTTCTAAAATTGGTGTACCTTTTTCTTTGGCTAGTTTTAAAAGTTCTTCGCTTTTATTTTTTAATACTTCACCTTTTTCTTTAGCTATAGCTAAAACTTTTTCTTTGTCTAAATCTTCTATTTCTTGTTTTATTTCATCTACTTTTTCTTGAAATGTTATTTTTAATTCTTCAACATCTACTTCTTTTGCTTTACACCATAGTTCATCCAATTTTAGTTTTAATTCTTTTCTTGTTTCACTGCCTTTTTTAGGAGCAAATAAAATTCCTAGTCCTGCTCCAATGGCTCCTCCAATAAGGAATTTGCCAAATCCATTTTTCTTTTTACTCATCTTCATCTTCCTTTCTTACCTCTTTTTTCTTTTTGGTAAATACTTTTTTAATTAAGTAACTAATGCCATCAACTAATTTATCGCTTAATAGTGTTAATTTATCAGTAGTGTAATCAATGACATTGAAAAGACCATTTAATTTGGTTACTTTCCCATTAATATCATCGACAACTGTTTCTATTTTATTCATAGTTATTATTAACTTTACACCTAATATTATTAATACTATTAACAAAATAGAACCTAGTATATAAAGAATCATTGGTAATATTGTTTCTAATCCATTCATATTATTACTCCTTTTTATCGTCTTCTGCGTACATCGAATCTATTAAGTTGAACAAATCGTCAGTAAGTTCAAGGTCGTCTAGTTTGTTTTTTTCGCTTCTTTTAGGAAGCTCTTTTGTTTCAATCTTTTCTGCAACTGGATCCATATTATTATAATTAACAATTTCTAAATCATTATAAGTATTTTCTTCTTCTAATGGTGGAATTTCTTCATTATTTGGAAAATCATCATCTAGAATATTATCAAATTGTTTTTTTTCTTCTTTGATTGTTTCTACTTTTACCGGTTTTATTTCGGTGATGGTTTCTGATTTAGTATATGATACTCCAAAGTCACAGTAATTTTCTTCTTCTTTGACTTCCTCTTTCTTGTCTACCATAATATCGTTTAGTAAACCATCTTTTCTGTATGAAGCTAGTTTAGCTTTAGATTCTTTTAATAATTCACAATCTTCACATAATAAATTTTCTTTTATATCTTCTGTTAGATCGCCAAATGCTTTTTTTCTGACAGAATCAAAATCTAATTTTTGTGATGGTCTATGTAAATCATAGATACGTTCATCTTTTTCTATTACTTCTTCTTTTTTGTAATTTTTATCTAAAATACCATATACTGGCGAAATAATTGGAGTGCATCTAAATTTTGGGGGTTTTGCTTCTTCTTGATTTTTTGAATATATCTTTTTGGTGTTTTCTATTTCCTGTTCCCTTACTTTAGTTACAATATTTTTAGAACTTCTAGTAGCTTTAAAGTCCTCATCAGTAAATTCTACTGGAAAGTTAAATTTGGTTTTAGTTTGTACTAGAGTTCTGTCACTTACTATTTCTTTATCTTTAATTACCTCTTTATTTAATTCTGTTTTTTCAATAGAATCCATCATTACTTGGGGTAATTTTGGTTCTTGTTTTTTGGGTTCTTCTATCTCTTTTTCTTCTTCAATCAATTCTTCATCTGTGAATAAGTTTTTAAATTTATCTAATAATCCCATTTGGTACACTCCCTTTATTAATCGTTTAAATTATTTATACTTTTTTCATCCGGTAGTTCGTATTGGTAGTCTTCTTCATATTTGTTATATTCTTCTAATATTTCTAAGATATTTATATTGCTGTTATCAGGTTTAATGAGGCTGTAGGTTTTTTCAATGCTAGAAAAATAATTATTATTAATCAATTTATCGATAACGTGATCGTTATAATCGATACTAGATAAGATAGAAAGCGAATATGATACAATTTTATTTAAATTTTCTATATCTGTGTATGTTTGAATTTTAGCATAGTTATATTCTGCTTCTACAAAGTATAGTTTATCATCCTTAGTTATTCTTAAATAACCATTTATAGAATTATTATCTAAGTATGTATAATAATAACAATTCTCGCAGATTAATGGATAATCATTATTGGTTTTATAATAGTAGCTAACAATATCTACATATAGATACATATAGGTATTATTAACGACTAATTTTTGATTAAATTCACTATCACTAATTAAATTGACACCTTGGGGTAAATAATATTTATATCCCGTAGATGTGCGGTTATATAGATGACTATTAGTTTTGATAATATTGTTGGCAACTTCGTTATAGTCGGCTTCATTTCTAATAGATACACATCCAGATAGTAAAAATAATAACAGTAATATTGTTATGTATTTTTTCATACATCCGCCTACTTTTCTATATTATATCAAAAAAAATTATTTTAATAAATAGTTTTTTTGACTTTTTTTATTTGTTTAATTATAACACGAATTAAAAAAGTTGTAAATATATTAAAAAGACGATTATTTGTTTAAGTCTTTTAATTCTTCTTTAACGAAATAACCGTCTTTTCTAATTAGTTCATCATCAAAATAGATTTCACTACCACCGTATTCGCTTCTTCCTATTGCTACTAAATCCCAATGAATACTAGAAATGTTTCCATTATCAGCATCATGATAACATCTGCCTGGTGTTAAGTGAATACTACCAAATATTTTTTCATCATATAATATATCTCCCATGGGATATAGTATTTTGGGGTTTACTCCTAATGAAAATTCACCAATATATCTTGAACCTTCGTCGGTTGAAAATATTTTGTTTAGCTCTTCTTCATCTCCATCACAAGTAGCATTTTGGATTTGTCCATCTTTGAATGTTAATTTTATGTTTCTATATATATTACCTTGGTATGGAGAGGGGGTGTTATAAGTTATGTAACCGTTAACACTTTCTTTTATGGGAGCGGTGAATATTTCACCATCAGGGATGTTTGATTCTCCAGCACATATTACAGCAGGCATTCCTTTTATTGAAAATGTTAAATCAGTCCCCTTACCTATAATTCTTACTTTGTCAGTTTTTTCCATTAGTTCTTTTAATGGAAGAAGACTTTTATACATTTTGGGATAGTCTTCGGTCATGGCATCTAGGGCATAATCAATAAAATTAGGGGTGGTCATTTTAGCCTTATGAGCATCTAATGATGATGGGAAGTTTAGTAAAACCCATTTTCTTTGATTTATTCTAACGTTATCTATCTCTAGAGTACTACTTCCTAATTTTTTATACATTTCTTTGTTGAAATTCTTACCTTCATAATCATTTACATTACATCTAATATTGATAAAACTATCATAATTATCCACTTCAAATTTTTTCCCTTTAACGATTGTATCAATAGTTTCTTCGTTTAAATTTTCATATATTAAACTGTTTAGTTCTTCATCGACAATTTTAACAGTTGGTACTCCCCCGTTTGCATATATTTTTTCGATGAGGTGTTTTACTAGATTTTTGGGGTTCATTGTTTCCATCATAATTAAAACACGTTCGTCTTTTTCTACTTTTAATGAGTAATTTACAATTATATCAGCAAGTTTAACAATTTTATTTTCCATTTTTATCACGTCCTTTAGCTTTTCTATATATAATATGGTAGGAGGTTTTAATTTTATGTACAATAATTATAATTATGGAAGAAATTTTTATAGGAGGCCTGTTGGCAATAGAATTATTGGTGGAGGTTTTTTAGGTCCATTTATTTTAGGAGGGATTACGGGCGGTTTGCTAGCACCGGCTTTTTATCCTAGACCTTACCCTATTTATCCTTATCCACCTGCTCCTTATCCAATTTATGGTCCTTTTTAAAATAGTCATCTGACTATTTTTTTATATATTCATAAGTAATGGGATTATTTGTTTTTTTCTAGAGACGATACCTTTTAGGAATTTGCCTTCTTCTATATTTTTTATGTTGAAAGCTTCTTCTAAGTATTCTTTGGCATTTTCACTATACAATACATAAGTACCGTTTTTTAAAACATCGGTTATAAATAGACATATAAACTCATATTGATTAGATACTGATATGTTGTTTAGTAATTCTATGTATTCATCTTTATTAGATAAAATATCACTAGGACATGCGGTTATTACTTGACCAAGACCAATTTTACCATTTTTGATATTATAAGTTTTATAATCTTTATATAGTACTTGTTCTTTGGTCATACCTTTTAATGATGAACCTTCTTCAATCATTTTTTTGCCGTATTCTTCGTAATCAATATTAGCAATTTGGCTTAATTTTTTTACTGCTAATATATCTAAATTGGTGGTAGTTGGTGAGGTTAAGATTAAGGTATCAGATAAGATTCCAGATAGCATAATACCAGCAATGTTTTTAGGAATGTCAATATTATTTTCATTATATAGAGTATAAATAATGGTATTGGTACTGCCAACTGGCATATTTCTGAAGCTTATTGGCATGTTGGTACCAACACTACCAATGTTATGATGGTCAACTATTTCAATAATATTAGCATCTTCTAATCCGATGGCACTTTGTTCATATGAATTGTGGTCTACCAGAATAACATTTTTCTTATGTGAGTATGCTACATCGGACAATCTAATTATTCCCATGCATTTATTTTTTTTGTTTAAAACAGGATAATAACTATATCTAGTTTTGTTAGCAATATTAATAAAATCTTTTATATCATCATTTTCGTTAACACATAATACTGAATCGTTTGTTAAGATGCTTTTAACATAGTTACATAAATTAAATATTTTAGTTGTTTCTAAAGTAGTATATGGTGTTTTAATAATGTTAACTTTGTTTTCTCTTGCTATTTGTAAGTGTTCTTCTTTAATTTCTTTAGATCCTGTAATAATAATCAATTTTACTTTTGATTTAACCGCATATTCTATAATGCTATGTCTATCCCCTAGTATTAGAATGTGATTTTCTGATAATTTAATCTCATTTAAAAAGGTTGTACTTTTGTAACCAGCTACTAGTAATTCTCCAGTTATTTCATTATTAAATTTAACCACTTCACTGCCATTTAGAGCTTTTATGATGTTTTCATATGATGTATTTACATAACTATAATTAAAAGAAAATTGTTCTTTAGCAATATCTTTCATACTTACTATTCCAAGTAAATTTTTATTTTTATCTACAATAGGAATTTTACTGATATTAGCACTATTCATCTTATAGTATGCTGTATATATTGATTCATTTTCGTTGATTGTATAATTTTTAGTGTATTTTAGATCTTTTATTTTGATATTAACATCGTTTAAGAAAATTGGCTCTTCAATATTAAAATAGTTTAGTACAAATTTAGATTCTAAATTTATTGAGCTTAATACAGCTGGAATGGTGTTCATTCCTTGCTTGTTTTTTAGATACGATAATGATATTGCTGCGGTGACGCTATCGGTATCAGGGTTACGATGTCCAAATATATATGTTTTTTCCATAATTTCTCCTTCTTAACTTTTAATGATTATAACACTAAGATTAATATTTGTAAATCGTTTAAATTTTGGTTGCTAATTATTTTGATAGCGACTGATATTTAGAAGTATTCCCATACTTATCATACTTACTAAAAGACTGCTTCCTCCATATGATAAAAATGGTAAGGTTACTCCTGTTACTGGGATTAATCCTACTACTACCATTAGGTTTAGTATGGTTTGAAAAGCTAGACCAAATATTATTCCAAAGGATAAGTATTTGGAGAATAAGTCTTTGGCATTTAAGGATATTTTTATGCCTCTATAGATGATGGTTATGAATAGAGTGCTGACGATAAGGACTCCCATAAAGCCAAATTCTTCACTTATTATGGAAAATATGAAATCTGTTTGTGGTTCTGGTAGGTAGAAATGTTTTTGAATGGAGTTACCAAATCCTAAGCCTAATAATCCACCTGGTCCAATGGCATATAGACTTTGAATTATTTGAAATCCACTACCTAATGGATCTGACCAAGGATCTAGAAATGATAGTATTCTTTGCAAACGATATGGTGCAATTATTATTAGTACTGCTACACCGACAATACCTAGAAATCCTATTTTGACAAAGAAACCCATTTTAACGCCACTTATAAATAGTAAAACGACGATTGTCATGACGATAACTGAACCTGTTCCAAAATCAGGTTGAAGCATTATGAGACCAAATATTAGGAATAATACTCCTAGTATTGGTAATACTCCTTTTTTGATATCTTTTATTAATTTATTATTTTTGCTTAGATATTTTGAGGTAAAGATGAGAAGGCCTAATTTGGTAAATTCTGATGGCTGAATGCCAAAAGATCCTATACCAAACCAACTACGACTTCCGTTTCTTACTGTTCCAACTCCAGGTATTAGGACAAGTATTAATAATAAAACACAAATCCCTAGTATGAGATTTGCGTTTTTTAAATAGTACGAATATGGTATTTTACTTGTTATAATCATTAATGTAATTCCTAATATTAAGAATAAGGTTTCAGCTTTTAAAAATTTATAAGCATCACCAAATTTATACTCGGCCCATATGGAAGATGCTGAGTATATCATCACTAGGCCAAATATTGATAATACTATGACAGATACAAATAGTATTAAATCTATTTTTTTCATAAACCCCCCTATTTTATTACAACCAAACACCATATATTAAGGCTAGTAAGCAGAAAATAAAGCCCACTATCCAAAATAGTTTAACGATGTCGGTTTCTTGCCATCCTAATTTTTCAAAATGGTGATGTAAAGGCGCCATTAAAAATATTTTTTTGTGAAAGTATTTAACTGATATTATTTGAATAATCGATGATATTGTTTCTATTACAAATACTCCACCTATTAAAATTAGACTAATTTCATGTGAAGTTATTATAGCTATAGTGGCAAGGGTAGCACCTAGAGATAGGCTACCAGTATCCCCCATAAAGACTTTAGCAGGATGGGTATTATACACTAAAAAGCCCATTAAGGCACCAACCATTATAAAACAAAATATTGCTACATCTTGGTTTCCAATGATTCCTGTAGATGACCATGACAATAATCCATAAGCTAAGAATGCCATTGCAGATAGACCGCCTGCAAGACCATCTAGTCCATCTGTTAGGTTGACAGCATTAGAACTACCAACTAACATAAATAAAATAAATACTCCATAAAACCAACCCATATTCCAACGAAAATTTAAGAATGTTATTTCTAAGACAGTAGAGTTATCAGCATTGATGTTACTGCCACCGTATTTGCGATATAGAAAATAGAAAACTAGTGCTACTATTACTTGAAGCAGTAATTTTTGAATTTCAGTTAATCCTTTATTTCTTTTTTTAGTAATACTTATATAATCATCTATGAAGCCTATTAAGGCATAGGCGAACATAACGAATAAAATAATAGCTAAACTAATGGACATTTCTATTTTGTTGGTTAATAAGAGTAATATAGTTGTACCTAAGGCTGGAAGTAAAAAGATTATGCCCCCCATAGTAGGAGTTCCGGATTTTTTTTGATGGGATTCACCTACATAAATGCTGATTCTTTGTCTTACTTTAATTTTTTTTAATATTGGTATCATTATTAGTCCAAAGATGGTAGTAGCAATAAAACCTATCATTAAGGCGAATAGTGATTTTGTCATTGTTAGCATAGTTTCACTTCCATTTCTAGTTTCTTTATTTAATTATACTACATTAAATTGTTAATTAAAACACCTAATTATTTATTTTTACATTATTATTGTAAATTATTCTCCAAGTAATATTCTTACTTTTGAACCTTCTAAAATTCTATTGCCACTTTCAGGTGAGATTGATAATACTTTAGAACCAGTGCCGGTATATTCTATTTGAAAGTCTTTTAATAGTTTTACGGCTTCTTTTTTTTCTAAACCTACTACTTCGGGAATTGTTTTATATTTTTTATCAAACCATTGATATTCTTTTTCCATACCATCTTTTCTTTTTTTGATATTCAAAGAGTTTATGGCATCTAACATAACAGCTTTGGCTACTGGTGCAGATACTGTTCCACCATATTGTACTACACCTTTGGGGTTATCTATAGCAACATATACTACTATCTCAGGGTTGTCGGCAGGTAGGAAGCCAATAAATGATAGGATATAATTCCCAACCATATAAACTCCATTATTTACCTTTTGTGCAGTTCCGGTTTTTCCACCTACTCTATAACCATCTATAAAAGCATTTCTACCAGTTCCATTGGCTACGACACTTTCTAAGGCGTATCTTACTAATTCACTAGTTTTTTTGCTAATGACATTTTCGCTTACAACTGTAGGTTTTATTTCTTTGATTATTTCTCCAGTTTCTGGTTCTTTGAATGACTTTACGATATAAGGTTTATATAGGGTTCCGCCGTTTATTATAGCGCTGACGGCGGTTACTTGTTGAAGCGGCGTTACACTTATTCCTTGGCCAAAGGCAGTAGTAGCTAATTCTAGTAAGCCTACTTTATTCATATTGAATAAAATTCCACTTGATTCACCATTTAAATCTACACCTGTTTTTTTGCCAAATCCTAATTTTTTTATATAGCTAAATAGTGTTTCTTTGCCTAGTTTTAGTCCTAGGTTTACGAACCCAGGGTTACAAGAGTTTTCTACTACTTCTAAGTAAGTTTGGGTTCCGTGTCCACCGTGTTTCCAACATCTTAATCTTGCTCCTTCCACGTTGACAGCTCCACTATCGTGAAATGTATCTTTAAAAATATCTACTATACCCTCTTCAATGGATGAGGCTAACGTAATTATTTTGAACGTGCCTACCATTTTATGACAAGACAAATAATAAAAAAGTGAAATCTATATATTTGTCTATCTTACGAAATAAACTGTCTTCAGGAACAATTTCTTCCATAGTAGTCGTTAAGATTTCACTTTGTATATTTTTATTTATTGTTATCATTATATTACCTCACATTCTCAACAATATAATTATATCATTTTTACATAATAAAAGCGAGTAATGATAACATTTGTTGAGAATGCTTACTCGCTAAAAATATTATATACTATTTTTTATAAAAAGAAAAGAGCATTGAACTTTGTCAACACTCTGAGGAATATATAAACTATATTCCTTAAACATTATTCCATTCTTTTTCTTTAAATCCTATTAACACAGTATTTTCTAGTTCTAACAATGGCCTTTTAACCAACATTCCATCAGAACTTAAAGCCTCTAACTTTTCTTCATATGTCATGTTTGGTAGTTTAGTAGAAAGTTTTAATTCTCTATACTTTAATCCACTCGTATTAAAAAATTTATTAACATCTTTCTGAGATTTTTTTATCAATTCATCTAGCTCTTTTTTATTTAGTTTTTCTTCAACAATATTTCTTACATTATAATTAATATTATTTGAATCTAAATATTTCTTCGCCTTTTGACATGTGCTACATTTAGGATACTCTATTAGTAACATATACTATATTCCTTTCAATAAATTAACTAATTATTTTCTTCAATTAATTCAAAGTATTCTTTACTAACTCCACATATTGGGCACGTAAAGTCTTCTGGAAGTTCATCAGCTTCATGCACATATCCACATATCTTACACTTCCATTTTTTTGTTTTTGTGTTATTTTTTTGTTCAACATTCTGTTTTTCTTCATATGTAGGAGCATTTTTTGGAGATGCTCCTTTTAATTGTTCATGGTAATATTTATATGTCATAGGATTTTCATTATTATAATCATCCGCATTTTTGACTTCTGCTAAAAACACAGTATGAGTTTCAGTTTCCATTATATCTACTACTTGGCATATCATGTATCCACAAGAATCCTCTATAACTGGAATTTCATCTTCTTCTTTAAATTTTACATCTGAAAATTTATCAGTATATTTGCTTGATTTAAATCCAAATGTTCCTATTATTTTTGGATCAGATGTTTCTTTTAGTATTGAAACTCCAAAATTTTTATTTTCTTTAATAACTTTATTAGTATAATTATCATGGTTTATACTAACTGCTATGGTACAAGGATTTGAGGTAACTTGCATAATACTATTAGCAATGCAACCAACGTTTTTATCGTTTTCTTTACTCGTTACAACGTATACGCCATAAGATAAATTTCTTAAAACTTTCTTATCCATAATTAACTCCTTGCCGCTCCGTCTACTGACAAAATAACTCCTGTTATATAACTTGCCATATCACTTGCCAAGAATAAAAATGCATTAGCGATATCTTCAGGTGTTCCAATTCTTCCTAATGGAATTCCTTTAATAATTGGCTCAATTACACTATCAGGCACATTTTTCATCATATCAGTTAATGTCACTCCTGGTGCTACCGCATTGACTCTTATATTATCACGTCCCAATTCTCTTGCAAGTGATTTCGTAAGGCCATTTACCGCAAATTTACTAGCTGGATAACCACATCCTGAAGGTTGACCATATATACTTACCATTGATGAAGTGTTTAATATTACACCACCACCGTTTTCTTTCATGTATTCTACAACGGCACGAGAACAATTAAAAACAGCATTTACGTTTAAATTAATTATTTTCTTAAAATCTTCTTCCTTATAATCATAAATCTTATCCATTGCACTCATTCCAGCATTATTAACTAAAATGTCTATTTTTCCGTATTTTTCATTAATTTCTGCAAACGTTTTTTTAACAGAAGATAAGTCCTCTAAATTAGGCCAAGCGCCTTCTACTTCATAATTTTCATTTATACTTTTAAGTTCACTAATAGCTTTATCTACGCTTTCTTTTCTTGAACCTAAAAGTATTACTTTAGCTTCATTTTCTAAAAATTTTTTTACTGTAGCAAATCCAATACCACGAGTACCACCTGTTACTACAGCAACTTTTCCATCTAACATATTATTCCTCCCATAATAAATATTAATTATAATATTCTATATTTTTTAAATTTATTCAACTTCTTTTGCCCATAAAGAATGTTTATTACAATAAGAGTATATTGTTGCTCCTTTTACATATTTAAATGTTGCAATTGGCTCATCACTTGGAGCAAAATAAACTATTTGCTCATTTTTATCATATACGTAACTAACCCATTCTATATAGTGATCTTCATCCATAACGTGATTAACTCTCACATTAATATTTTTACCATCTATTTGATATTCTGGTACATGCTTTTCAAATGAAGCATCTACACTATTAGGTTTTATATTTTCTAGTGGCTCACTACAACATGTAATTCCGCAGTTATCACAATTACAATCTTTTAATACTTTTACAAGTGCACCACACTGATTACATCTTTTTAACATATCTTTCCTCCTTCTAAATATATTATACAATAATTTAAATAAACAAAAAAGTAAAAAAATAAAATTAGATAGTTTCTATATAAACATTGTATGTAAATCTATTAGTATTATCTATCTTTCTCTTAACCTCAATAGTGTCACAAGTTCGATTTTCCAAATAAAGAATATCATCAGTAGTAGCACCATTAATATGTCTTGCACCTTTAATTTTTGATTTTTCTTCACCCAATAAATCTAAATATATATCAAGTTTAGTTCTATATCTATCTCCATCTATTTTAGATATTATTATCTCATCAACAAATTTTCTGATAAATTCGTTTAATGCACCACCATTAATTTCTTCTTCAATTAATTTTGTCATTCTATCAAGATTATCATGACTATTATTTAATCGTTCGATTTGCTTAATTATCATTGTTTTCTTTACATTAAAACTCTTAATTTCTTGATCATAATTTTCAAATTGCATCTTAAGAGATTCTTTACTTATGTCTCCGTTAAAAACTAGATCAAGAGTCATTGATTTCTTTTGTTCAATAATTTTTATGTTATTATTAAGCAGTTCTAATTCTTTATCATAGTCATTTGTTCTATCTATATTTTCATATAGTTTTAGCATATTATCAACAATCTTTTTCTTTTGTGGAATTATATTATTCATTATAGATGACATGATATTATATAAGTCTATTTCTGCAATAATTGGAGATTCGCATGCTGCTAATCTATATTGTAAATACATACTACAACTCCATGTGGGTCTATTCTTATTTTTACTACCATGTGATCTTTGAAAATTAGTATTATGCTCCTTGCAATATATTTTAGAACTAAAAGCATATTTTAAACCACCAGACCAATAATTATTACTTTCATATCCTTTAGTGCGTGATTTTAATATTTTGTTTGCTTGGTCCCAAAGTTCCTCAGATATAATTGCTGGAATGCTTCCATCTTTACATTTATATAATACTTGTTCATCTAAACTATTTTTCTTTCTTCTTTTTGTTCTATAATCAAGTATTTCATAAGTTTTTGCACGATAATATCCTTTGTATTTAGGATTTTCTATCATACGTTTTAAAGAGTCTTTATCATATAGTTTTCCTTTTTTATTTAAATATCCTAACTCTGATAATTTCTTTGATAGTTTTTGGAAACCATATTTTCCACTTGAATATAGTTCAAACAATGTTTTTATAAATTTTGCTTCATTTTCTACTATTATCAACTTACAGTTATCTTTTTTATATCCTGTGATATTTGAACTGCCTAACACATGTCCATTTTCAATCGCTTGTCTATGTCCAAATTTTACTCTTGAAGATAACTTTCTTGATTCATCTTGAGCTAAATTAAACATTATATTTAAAATTAATTCAGAATTAGAATCAAATGTATTCAAATTTTGATTTTCAAAAAATACACCTACTCCAGAATCTTTTAACTCTCTTATATAATGAATACTATCTTCTAAATCACGAGCAAATCTTGATACTTCTTTTGTAATTATTAAATCAAATTTGTTGTGTTTTGCATCATGTATCATTTTTTTAAAACTTGGTCTAATGTCAACTCTAACTCCAGTTTTGCCTTCTTCAATATATCCACCAGAAAATATCCATTTTGGTTTTGATTTAATATAGTTTTCATAATATTCTAATTGATTATCTAGTGAATTTAATTGGACATCAGAATCTGTTGAAACTCTACAATAATAGCATACCCGAAGAGGAAGATTATAAATTTTTTCTCCAAGCATTATTGATTTTAATATTTCATCATAATTCATAATACTACTCCTCTCACAATTAATAAGTGTTTTGTAATGATCTGAGATTTTTCAATAATTTATCATTTACTTTTGAAAATGTATTTTCATCTATTATATTTTTTCTATATAAATTAGTGTTAATTATTATTTGTATTTGAAGTTCAAATATTTTATTATTTATCAATTATCATCACCAATAAATAATATTTATAATTTAAACAAAAAATGACTAAAAAGTGGAGTTACGTTCTTAAATGTTGATCCTGGTTCATAAGTCATCCAAATAGGAAGGTTTCTATTTATTTCCTCTATACTGTACTGCTGATAATTATTGGGATCAAAATCTGGTCTGCTACCCATACCTAATATAGCTCCGGAATTTGGATCCATTGCTAAAATAAGAGCGTGTTCGGCATTATATTTGGTAACTATGTTATCTAATTCTCTTTCTATTGATGTTTGAATGTTGTAGTCGATTGTCAGTTCCATATCCATACCATTTTGGGGCTTTACATATACTTCGGATAGGCTTAATCTTTGCCCTTTAGCATCGCTATAGTATTTTATAGCACCACTTTCTCCAGTTAAATATTCATCATAAGTAAGTTCTAAACCTGATAGCCCTTGATTATCTATGCCGACATATCCTAGGCAATGTGATAGAAAATTGGCATACTTATAATATCTTTTTGCTTCTTTTACTAAATAGACTCCATCATAATTTAATGCATTTATTTTATCAGCAATATCGTAATCTAATCTTCTTCCTTCTGGGTGCACTCTTTCTATTGATGTTTTTTTACTTACGTGTTTATACATTTCTTCATATGATACATTTAATATTTGGGCTAAATCTGTGGCTACCTTTTCTTTCATATCATCTTTTATTTGATTTGGTATCAGTACTAATGAAGTAGTAGTTAGATTATCTGCAATTACTGTTCCATCGCTAGTTATAATTTTGCCACGTTCTGATTCTATGGGAAGATTTCTACTCCATAAAGCGTTTGCTAATTTGTTTAATTTTTGGTAATCTATTACTTGGATATAGAATACTTTGCAAATTATTAATAAAAAACAAAATAGTATTATTAACAATACTATTTTTATTCTTTTGTGTATCTTTTTAAAAAACATATTATCACCTATTTAATTATATAGGTTGTTAGTAGATTTATGAAAAAACATTTTTAGGTGATTTTTTTCTTAAGTTAGAATTATCTTTTATGGTTGGAATAAATTATCTAGGAAGTATGTATATATCAATTTTTATTATTGTTTTAATAGATTTATTGACACTGTAATAACTACTTATGGGTAGTTCAAAATTGTCAATATATTCTTCTACTTGTCCATTAAATCCTTTTTTGATTTCATACACACCATAATCAGGATCATTTTTATCAAAGATAGCTGTTATACAGTAGAAATTATATTTTATTATTTTCACTTATTTTACAGCCAATTATTTGGCCTAGGTGAACTTTTACTTCAATATCTTTTTGGTTTTGTTTAAGGATATCTTCATTTATCTTTATTTTGTTTTCTTTAAAAAGTAATATTATAGTAGATGCTCCAAAAGAAAAATATCCTTTATGGTCATGCCTTTTAAAATTTTGACAATCATCGTTATTTATTTTTCCAATCATCAATGCCCCTACTTCCATATAGATAACTGAATCAAAATTTTTAGTTTGTAATATACTGTACTGTCTATTATTTTCAGTATATACTTTGTATTTTTCGTGAGCAATTGGCATAACTGTATGAAGTAGTCCATTAATCTTCTTTGTTTTGATTATCTTTCCTTCATCAAAATGATAATAGTGATGGTAGTCATCTTTGGTTAATCTGTATACTAAACATGTACCATTATTAAATTCTTTTGCAAGCATATCATCTTTGAGTAGTTCTTTAATTGTATAGTTACTGTTTTTAATTTTTAAATTTAGGTTTTCATCTATTTTGCTTACAAATAATTTAGCATCACATACGGATATTAAATCATTTTTTTTGTTATTATATATTCGCTTATCTTCTTTGATTTTACGTGAGAAGAAATCGTCAAAAGAATTATATTTTTTATCTTCATACAAAGACATATCGATTTTATTATTTTTTATGAATGAATTTATTTTTATTTTAGAAATTTTACTTTTTATTATGATACTAGTTAATTTGGTGAACCAAGGTCTTGTAAAGATTAATTTCAAAAAAATTCTACCTATAATTGTTCTATAGAAAAAAACTATTATTTTACTTGTTTTTTCATAATAATAGTCATTATTTTTGTAATCGTATATTTTTACTTTCATGCTTGGTGCCTAAATTATATATCTAAATTATGGTAAACGTTTTGTACATCTTCTAGGTCTTCTAATGCTTCAATTAGATTTAGGACTTTGGTTGCTTGTTCGTCATCCAAGGTAATATAATTGGTTGGAACAAATGTTACTTCACTCATAATAAATTTATTGTAATTTTTACTTTCTAGATACTCTTTAGTTTCGATAAGTTTACTTGGTTCTGTATATATAGTGTAACCTTCTTCTTCATTTATGAAGTCTAATATATCACATTCTAGTATATCTTCTAATAATTTATCTTCATTATACTCTTTATCTAAGACTATAATTCCTTTTCTTTCAAATAGATAGCTGACTGAGCCATCAGTTCCTAAATTGCCACCTCTTTTGCTTAGGGTGCTTCTGACAAAAGATGCAGTACGATTTTTATTGTCTGTTAGACAATCTATCATAAGAGCAATTCCAGAAGGAGCATATCCTTCATATCTGATAGCTTCATAATCTTCTTTACTGTTTTTGTTTTTGGCCTTATTAAGAGCACTTTCAATATTTGATTTAGGCATATTTTCAGCTTTGCACTTTTCAATTACTAGGCGTAATGCCGAGTTGTTGTTTGGATCTGTGTCACCATTTTTTGCAGCCATATAAAGTTCTTTAGTTAATTTTTGAAATATAGCTCCTCTTTCTTGATCGGCTGCTCCCTTTTTATGTTTTATTGTTGACCATTTACTATGTCCTGACATATTTTCACCTCTTTAAATTATATTTATATATTATCATATTTTTTTATATGTTTGAATATTAACATGAAAAAATAGTTTTTATTTTAATAATAATTTATGATAATGTTTATCAAAAATATTTAAAAAATTATTTACTTCTTCTTCGGTAGTCAAGTATGATAGACTTATTCTTAAGGTAGTAAAGCTTAAAGTTTCATCTTTAGTCAAAGCGTACACACTCTTAGATATCGTGTTGCTTTTAGAACAAGCACTTTTGGTTGATATATATACTTCGTCACTTTCTAATGCGTGAACGAATGTTTCTGGCTTAATATTTTTTAAGCTAAAGTTAATAGTATGTGGTATAGAGTTATTAGTACTGTTAATTGTGACATTGGGATAACTTTTTAATTTGTTAATTATTATTTTATTTAGCTTAGATACATAATCATAGTGTTTATCAATATCTTGACTAACGATTTCTAATGCTTTGGCAAGCGATGCAATTAAGGGTAATGGTGGAGTTCCACTACGATATATGGTTGTGGATTTTCCACCGTGAATTAATGGTTCAATGTCAATATTTTCTTTTTTGTATAATATTCCTATGCCTTTTAGTCCGTAAAACTTATGGGCAGATAGACTAGCTAAATCGATTTTGGAAAAATCTATTTTAATTTTTCCTATAGCTTGAGTACAGTCTACATGGAAGTAACATTTGGGATATTCTTTTAATATTTCAGATATTTCTTCTATGGGTTGTTTAAGGCCAATTTCGCTATCTACAGCGGTTATACTTACTAGTATGGTATCGTTTCTAAGTAATTTTTTTAAATGTTCTAGATCAACTAAGCCATCTTCTTTGATATTTACAAAGTCTATTTCAAACCCTAGCTTACTTAAATAGTTCAGTGGTCCAATAATAGATGAATGTTCAAGATTAGTTGTAATTATGTGTTTTCCTCTATTTTGGTACTTTAGAGCAATTCCTTTAATAGCAGTATTATTACTTTCACTAGCTCCTGATGTATATATTATTTCACTTTCTTTAACATTTAAAAGTCCTGCTATTTTGCTAGTTGATAGTTCTTCTTGGCATTTACTTTTAACACCTAGACTGTGAATGGAATTGGAGTTGCCCGGATAATTTATACAAATGTCGTTAAATGTTTTTAAAACTTCTGTATTTACTGGTGTTGTTGCTGAATAATCCAAATAGATCATATTGTCACTTCCTAATCATTCGGTTTGCGATATTTATCTACACTATAGATAAGCATTTTTTTTGTTCCTTCATCTAGTTCTGTTTTTTCAATGAAGGCGATTATTTGATTCAATTCCCGTTCTTTTTTTTGTTCTTCTTTTGTTAATTTTGCTTTTTCTTCAATTAAAAATTTTTGTCTTTCTGCTATTTGTATATGATATTTTTTTTCTAAATCGCTTACTAATTCTTGGTAATTAATATCTGAATTGTTCATTGCCTTTTCATATTTATGGTTAATTATGTCATATACTATATCATTAAGATATGGAAATTTATCAATTAAAAATGATGTTAGATTAATATTTATACTTTTATCTAATAAAGGAATTTCTTTTTCTTTAATTTCAAAATAAATAAAATCTTTGTTGTCTTTGACATTTCCTGCTACATAATTTAGTAAGCTTTCCGTGTTTATAACGTTGAAATGTCTTTGGTCAATAACTGCTGTATTGTAGATTAAGCAAACTGTCATTTCTTTTTGCATTAAGCTTTTATCATTTATTACTTTTAAGATGTGGTATTGATATTGTTTGTTATCAAAGATACTTAATACTTTGGTAATATAGTTTAAAAATGGAATGAAATCAACGATAGCAAAATTTATTGTGCTACTATTTGGGCTATCGATATTTTCTTTTCTAATATAATTTTTTACTACTTGTCTCATTGTGTTCCCCCTACTTCAATATTTCTACAATGTCATTATTTTTTAGGTTAAATGCATTGGCATCATCAGTATCTAGGTGTAATTCATATTTAGAGTTAGGTGCTTTTTTTATATATACATTTTCCATTATTCCTGCTTTTTCGCCAGTTATTTTTATCTTTACTACTTCATTATTTTCAAAATTATCATTGTCTTCTTCAACATGAATATGTCTTGTTGACATTATACAACAGTTATCTTTTTTTAAAGATCCGTTAGGACCCACAATGGTAACTGTTTCACTGTTTGATAAATCGCCAGAATTACGGTATGGTGGATTAATACCTAAAAGGTAAGAATCTGTTTTGGAAATTTCTACTTGGGTGTAATTGCGGCAAGGTCCAATTACTCGAACATTGTCAATCTTATTTTTTTCTGTTTTAATAGTTACTACACTATAGCTAGCATATTGTCCTGGTTGTGATATATCATTTTTCTTAATTAACTTAGCATCTTTTCCAAAAAGATAGAAAAAATCTTCTTCGGTAAGATGTATATGTCTATTTGATATAGCTAAACTAACTTTCATATTGCACCTCCATAATGGCTACTTTATTATAGCATAAAAAAATACTTTTGTCATAAAATTTAAAAGAAAGGTGTGATTTTATGAATGGAAATTATTATAATAATCCAACGTTTCCAGGAACAAGTTTAAATAATGGAACAGTTCCTAATCAACAAAGTGTTCCTAGCTATGAAGCTAATATTTTCCCGGCTGCGGTGGATGAACAATCTTATATTGAAAATATATTAAGATTAAATAAGGGAAAGCTTGGAAAGTTTCATGTAACTATTCCAAGTAGTAACGATTGGCGTGATAAAATATTTACAGGAGTTATTGAACAAGCTGGAAGAGATCATATTATTGTAAGTAATCCTACAAATGGTGAATGGTATTTGATTTTAATGATTTATTTAGATTATGTAACATTTGACGAGCCAATTAATTATATTAAACAATTTTAATTGTCCTTGATAATTTAAGTTAGATTTGCTATAATTAATTTAGGATGTGGTACTTTTGGATGCTTTAATTATATATTTTGTTATTACCTTAGTAGTTATTTGTATTATTGCTACTATATATGCTCTTATGTATAACAAATTTAACGAAATAAGTATTAGAATCGATGAAGCAGAAGCTAATATTGATAATATTTTAAGAAGTAAATATGATGCTTTAAATAGAGCTATTGCAATAATTAAGGGAAATGTTGAAATAGATGATGAAATATTTGAAGAAATAGTTAAATTAAGAAGTAGAAAGATTAGTAATTTTGCTTTGGACAGAAAGTTAGTTGAAGCAAGTAATGAATTTTTTAAGTTAAAAGAACAATATAAAGATTTATATGATTCTAGCGATGAACTTAAGAAAATTTCAAAATTAATTAAGAGTAGCGATGAAAAACTTGTTACTTTGAAAGAATATTTTAATAGTAATGTTAGTAAGTATAATAAATTAGTTAAATCTTTTCCAACTAATGTTGTGGCATTAATATCAAAATATAATGAAAAATTATTTTTTGATAGAAAAGATATGTCTGATGAAGATCATAATGATTTTAAATTATAAATATGTTAATAAGGCTAGATTTCGTTATTGTTTATCTAGTCTTTTTTTATCATTACTAATTATTTAGTAGCTATTATATTATCTAGATAAAGCAGATTTATTCACTTTTTTATCTACTAAAATTTTTTTTAATTGTTATATCTTTTCCCATACTTATATCAGCTCCTTCTTTATTATGAGATATTATAAGTATATCAAAGATATAAAAAACTGATAAAAATTATCAACTTTTAACTTTGACATTTTTATCAGTTTTTATTTTAACATTTATATAAATTTTATTTTATGCCCACTTTCACCATAAAAAAGAGGGCGAAAGTGGTCGGTAACTCTTTCAGTTTAATAATACTTTATACTTTATAATAAGAGCCTTTTATTTAGCTATCTGGAGTCTCAGAGGAAGGGTCGCTTACGCTCCTGGCGCGAGGACAGACCGAAAGGCAAGTATCGGTTTCGGCTCGCCGTAGTACCTGAAGAACGCGAACACACCAGCGCTCGCAGGGTCGCCGTCGTGGCCGTCGCCGCGCACGAACCAAGGGTCGCCGGAGACAACAAAGACTCTAGAATCACCATACCAGGAAGCTACTTCACCAGTAGCATCTCCTAATATTCTTCTTGTATAATCACTGGTTGATGTTCCGTAAGTGTATTGATCTGCATATTTGCTTCCAAATGGTAGTGTTGATGTTGTAAAACCACTGTTACCATACACTAATCCGGTTCCTGCTTCATTTTTCACAACTCCCATTACATAAGTTCCGGTAGATGCTGACATATCATATACTCCAGTGATATTACCTGTAGTTGATGCAAGCATACCATCAGTTGTATTATAAGCTTTACAAGTTGGTGAATAGCCTGAACCAGATGCTGCTCCGCAACCAGTTAAATATGGACTTGAGCTATAATTATTCAAGCCTATATCGGTAGTGCCTAGTCCATATTTACTTTGTTTTAGGTAAGCTACCGCTCCCCATTCGGTATTTTTCATCATATGGGCATCTACTTCAGATACTCCAGTTGAAGTTAAGTAGGT
>OMEK01000080.1_pt1 | contig 41968 bp, 33 predicted proteins | sample 1645351 | NCBI WGS metagenome assembly OMEK01 (sample SAMEA103958146, study PRJEB25191) | human gut metagenome
TCTTTTTCCTTAAGATCATTATAGTTTTCAATTGTAATACCACATTCAAGTCCTTGTTTTACTTCTTTTACTTGATCTTTTTCTCTGGCAACAGAATTAATATTACCATCATATATAATAACACCATCTCTAATTACTCTTGCCTTAGCATCTCTTTTAATAATACCATCAACTACATAGCATCCTGCAATAGTACCTACTTTAGAAAACTTAAATATCTTTCTAACCTCTGCATTACCTAAAACTCTCTCTTCAAAAACAGGATCCAAAACACCCTTCATTGCAGCTTCTATTTCTTCTACCAATTTATAAATAATATTATAAAGTCTAATATCAACATTTTTATTTTTAGCAAATTCCAATGTCTTACTATTTGGTCTAATATTGAAACCCAATACAATTGCATTAGATGCTTGTGCTAAAATAATATCACTTTCAGTAATTGTTCCTATACCACTTCTAATAACATTTATTCTAACACCCTCAACATTAATCTTAAGCAAAGAATTTTTAACCGCTTCCTCACTACCTTTAACATCTGCTTTTAAAACAATATTAATTTCTTTAACACCCTCATTAATTTTAGAAAATATTTCATCTAAAGAAAGTGACTTAGAAGGCGTATTTCCTTTTTCCTTAAGATAGTTCTTTCTTTGTTCAGCAACACTTCTAGCTTTTTTCTCATTTTCAAAAACAAAGAATCTATCACCAGCTTCTGGACTATCATCAAGCCCTGTAATAGAAACAGGAGCTCCTGGCAAAGCAAACGTCATATCTTCATTTAAATCATTTTTTAAAGTCCTAACCCTACCATGTGCAGTACCAACTACTATTGAATCGCCTAATCTAAGGGTACCATTTTGAATCAAAATTGTAGAAACGACACCCATATTTTTATCAACCTTAGTTTCGATAACAGTTCCACTAGCATATCTATTAGGATTTGCTTTGTATTCATTAATATCTGCAAGTAACAAAATACGTTCTAACAACTCATCGATACCATCACCATTTTTAGCAGATATATTAACAAACATATAATCTCCACCCCAAGCTTCTGGAGTAATACCATTTTGTGCCATTTCAGTCATTACCCTATCAGGATTAGCATCTGGTTTATCTATTTTATTAACTGCCACAATAATTGGTACATTAGCCGCCTTAGCATGATCGATAGCTTCCTTTGTTTGAGGCATAACACCATCATCCGCTGCTACAATAATAATAACAATATCAGTTACCTTAGCACCCCTAGCTCTCATTTCTGTAAAAGCCGCATGACCAGGAGTATCAATAAATGTTATTAATCTATCGTTATAACTAATTTGATATGCTCCTATATGTTGAGTAATACCTCCAGCCTCACCTTCAGCTACACTCGTCTTTCTAATAGTATCAAGCAAAGTTGTCTTACCATGATCAACATGACCCATAATAGTAACAACTGGTGGTCTAGGAACTAAATCTTTAGGATCATCCACAATTTCAAATTCTTCAAAATTAGTAACATCTGCAGACTCTTCCTTCTTTAATTCTTTACCATAATCACCAACAATAACACTAGCAGTGTCAAAATCAATACTACTATTGATATTCATCATAATTCCCAAAGTAAATAATTTCTTAATAATATCACTTACATTAACGCCCAAACTATCAGCTAATTTACCCACAGTCATTCCATTACTATATAGAATAACGTTATTTAAATCAGCAACATTTTCCATCAATTTTTCTTTTTTCTTATACATTTCTTTCTTACTTTGTTTAAAATTATCATTTTTGGTATTACTTTGAACAGAAATATCTTTCTTCTTATGTTTATTCTTCTTAATTTCTACATCATCAACAATATCTTCATATTCATCCATTACTTCACTATCTAATTCAAAATCATCATGTTCAAACTCATCTTCAGAATTATCTTCTTCTAATTCCTCTTCATTTGAAGAAAATTCATTATCCAAAATAACTATTGCTTCATCATCAAGCATACTATTTTCATCATCTACATCTATACCCAACTTTTTACAAACAGAAATTACTAAAGAAACATCCCTTTTTATATCCAAAGCATATTCTAACACACTCATCATACTATCACCTCCCAAATTTTTTCTTAACTATTAATTACTTTTTCAATTGTCTCATAAACACTATCATCGATTGCAATTTCTAAATGCTTTTCTAGTATTTTTTTCTCCTTAGCTATTTTCAAAACATCTAATTCTTTTTTAATATATGCTCCTCTACCATTGGCTTTTCCTGTTAAATCAACAAAAACTTTATTTTCATTATTTTTTACAATTCTAAGCAATTCTCTTTTGGGTAACTTTTCCTTTGTTACCACACAACTACGCATAGGTATTTTCTTCATTATTAACTCTCACTTATAATATTATATTCGCTTTTCTTTTGAACATCTATTTTATAATGCGTAAGTCTTGCTGCTAATTTAACATTTTGTCCTTTTTTCCCAATAGCAAGTGATAAATTTTCATCATCCACCAAAGCAATAGCTTCATTTTTCTTAGGATCTGATATAATTACATGAACATTCTTAGCAGGACTCAAACTATTTGCAATAAAAACTAATGGGTCTTTATCATATAAAATAACATCGATTTTCTCACCATTTAATTCTTTTATAATTCTGCCAATTCTGTTTCCTCTCTCACCAATTATCGCTCCAACTGGATCAACATCACTATCTACTGCTGAAACTGCAATCTTACTTCTAGAACCAGCATCTCTAGCTACCGAATACAACATAATACTACCATCAACTAATTCTGGTATTTCACTTTCCAATAATCTTTTCAAGAATCCAAAATGAGTTCTACTAAGCAAAATAAATACCCCTTTAGTACCAAATTCAATTTTAGAAATATAAGCCCTAACTTGTGAACCCATTTCCAATTTTTCATTAGGAATAATCTCATCTTTAGGTAAAATACCATGAGTTCTACCTAAATCAACATAATAATTCTTTTCATCTTCTCTGGACAAAGTTCCAATGATAAGTTCATCTTGTTTCCCTTCAAACTCTTCCATCAATAACTTCTTTTCAGCTTCCTTCATCTTTTGAACCATTACTTGTTTAGCAGTAGAAGCAGCTACCCTGCCAAAATCCTTTGGAGTTACTTCTTCATCGATTGTTTCACCAATTTCAATATTAGGAACAATTTTTCTAGCTTCATCTAAAGTAAGCTCCGTATCCTCATTAGTTTTTTCACTAACAACTGTTTTATATGAATATACCTTAATTTCACCAGTATCTTCATTTATATTGACTCTAGTATTAACTAAATTACGGAAGTGTTTTTTACAAGCAGCATTTAAAGCTGCTTCCATAGCTTCTAAAACTACCTCCTTATCAATACCCTTTTCCTTCACAATGTAATCAAGTGCTGTTAAAAATTCACGACCATTCATTATTCCTCACCTCTTTCTTTAGATGTAACATCTAAAATATATGCATTTTTTATTAAATCAGCTTCATCCAATATTGGATTTATAATCTTAGTAGCTTCCACACAGGTATCTATATCCACAACCCCTTTTTTATCAATGACAATTCTAAGAAAATAATTGCCATCTTCCATAACATACATAACGTCATCTACTATTATAGATACCTCTTGCAACTTATCACTAATAAGCTCCCTTACCTTATCCTCTAGTTTCATATAACCTCCTAAAATACAATTGAAAGAGTGGTTTTAGCCACTCTTTTCCTCAAGTAATTAAATTATATCATAAATAAATATCATTGACAACTACAAATAGATTAAATATATAAAAAAAAACATTAACTTTATATACATAATTAATGGCGCGCCCATAGGGACTCGAACCCCAAACCTTTTGGTCCGTAGCCAAACGCTCTATCCAATTGAGCTATGGGCGCACTCTTGTTCCAAAGAACAATATAATATTAACACAGATTTATATTTTCGTCAAGAACTTATAATAGATAAAAAAAGAAGACTATTCATCAGAGAAAAAGTCATCAAAGAATTGGTCATCAAGAGCTGCTTCATCATACATCTGATCCGTAAAAGTCTCTTCATTTTTAATATCATCTTTACTATCATCATTAACAAAATCATTAACATCAAATTTATCAACTGATTGTGCTTCTTTTTCTCTTTTTTCTTCTTCTTCAAGTTGAGCTATTTTTGCATCTATTCTTTTTACTAATTCATCGACATTAAAAGCAGGCTTCCTATCCATCATAGAATGTTCACTTACTTTATTAGAATTATCACTCATTAAAGGGAATGCAAACGGATTAGGCATTCCAAAAGGTACACCACTAGCTGAATTACTGCCATTTAATAATTCACTCATTTTTTCTTGTTTTTTTGCTTTAACAAACTCCCTTATATCAAAAAGTTTTACTTCCTTTTTATCTCTTTGTGGATAAGTAGCAGTTTCATAAACACGTCCCCAATTCATTTTAAAATTAGGCACTAACTTTGTTTTAAAAGGCATAGTTCTAAGTCTCAAACTAATAACCTCATACTGACTTAATCTTTGTAAATCACTAACAGTAACCAAAGGTGTAGAGGCAGTCTTATCCTTTTCCTTAGATTTTACCTCACCACACATTTTACTAATTTCTTCTAAAGCTTGTAATTCACTACTAATCAAATATGTTATATTACAATTACCTTTTATAGTCTCAGCATTTTCCTTCCCATAAACTTGTGTTAACTGAGCATAGTTTTGAATAATAAAAGTAAATCTTATTAATCTAGAACGTGCTGCTGTAACCATAGTAGTTACATCCTTAAGTGGAGGCATATTAGCAAACTCATCCAATATAAAATTAGTTCTATAAGGTAGTTTTCCACCTGATTCTTGTGCCACATCGATTAAAGTTTCATAACATTGCTTAATAAATATTGTTGCCAAAGGATGCAAAGTTTTCTTTTCATCCTGAACGATCATAAACACAGCAGTTCTTTTTCTCCCGATTTCTTTCATATCAAAATCACTATAAGATAACATTTCTGATAAATTATCACGTGACGAGAATATTTTTACCTTTTGTTTAAACGTAGAAAGAACACCTTGTTTAGTTTCCTCAGCTGTAAATACCGTTCCTGAAGCATTAATATAAGCAGGTTTTGAAGGATCCTTACCATTAAAATATTCTTTTATATAATTATTATTAGGTCCACCAAATCTTTCTTCACCCAAACTAGACATTAAATTCATACTATTTAAATTAACTTCTTCTGGTTTAGCATCTTCAAAAAGTCCCAAAGCAAGACCTGAAAAATAATCAGCTCCAGCATTTTCCCAATAAGGATCTTTTGAATTTTCATCATACAAAATATTCTTAGCTAAATCATCCAAAAGCTCTATAGCTTTATCAGTATTGCCTTCTTTATAAAGAGTATATGGAAGTCCTAATGGATTCCACGCATTACCATTTTGAGGATTACGAAAATTCAAAATAACAATATTGTATCCTCTTTCCCTAAGCATATTAGCAGTATTTTCATATATCTCACCCTTAGGGTCAGTAATAATCATTGATTCTCCTCTTTTAGCCAAACTTTGAACCAGTGGAAAAACAATAGCTTGTGTTTTACCACTACCAGTAGAACCAACTACAATATTATGAGCTTCTCCATTATCCACCCATATTTTTTTACCATTGTTAATAACAACTAACCCTGCAGCATCAGCAGTATAAGCCTTAGGATCAACTTCAACTAATTGCTTTTTAACTTCGCTTTCTTTGGCCCATCTAGAATAGCCCTTATCTTTTTTAGAAGTAGAAAAACCAAAACCTTTTTCCCTATCAAAAAAATATGAACTAACAGCAACAAAAATCCCAACCAAAGCCAAGATATAAAAAGTTAAAGTAGACGCGATAAAGTCAGATGAAAATGCTTCAAAAGGAACAAATCCATAAAATTCTCCAGTAGTAGTTAAAGAAGAAGCATTCAAAACACCAATCGCTATTAAATAAAGTAAAAATATACAAAAACATATAAATATCAAAACATCTTTAGGCTCCGCTCTAAATTTCATTAAAATCACCTCGTCATTAATATCAACCTAATTATAACATATTTAAATTAAAACAAGCAAATTATTGTCAAATTTTATTATTTTTACTACCTCTTTTAATTAAAAATTTATATCCTACATATAAAATGCTACCAATAACCAAGAAGAAAAACACATATTTAACTATTGTTATAAAAATATTATTACCATCAAAAAATCTTTCTTTATCAAATTCTAAATTTATTTGTTTAGAAGCACTATTTTGATCATAAATCCAAGTATAAGTATTACTTTTATTATCAACTTCATCCGCATTATTATTAGTAACAACAAACGGTAACTTAATTTTTATTTCTAATTTTTCTATTAGAGGATCACTATCCATATCATCTAAAAACAACCAAAAATTATTCATCAAATTATCAGAAGAAACAGTAATAATATTTCCATCTTCCTTCAAAGACAAACCATCACTATACAAAATTTTTATATAATCAGAAAGCACAAAATCTTTTAAATTATTATAACTTTTCTCTCCACTAACAGCTAATTTATTATCATTTGAATATCTATTAATATCATTATTTTTAACAATATTATAAATTTCATCATAATTATTTGTTAAAGCTAAATACATAGAATCAACAGTATAAGAACCAGTTATTTCAAAACGTTCATCTCCTAGTACTGTTATTTTTTCCAATACATTCAAATCTTTATCTATACTAACATTATACTGTGCAGTACATCCTGTTAACAACAATAATAAAAATAATATTACTAATTTTCCCTTACTCACAAGCATCACCTCACAAATCATTATTCTTCCTATTTTTAGATATAAAATATATAACAATAACCAACATTATTACTCCTATTACTGCAAAAACATAACCAATCAAAGAAGAATTATTATTAGTCTTATTAACAACATTATTATCACTTTGATAATAAGAAGAATTACCATATAATTTAGAAATTTCATCCTGATTAACATCTTCTACATTAATCGAATAAGAAATATTTATCTCTTTTTTATAATTACTACTATTATATTTAAAAATATAAGTATCCCCATTAATCGATGAAGCATTATGAGAAATAACATTATAAGGAATATGAATATTAATATTTACTTCTGATACCGACGCTTTATTAAAAATATCATCTGAAAGCAAAGAAGCAAAAGCTTGATTAGGAATAGCCTTAAAAGTATAAACACCATTATTCTGACTTATCGTTACATTCCCAAAATATTCTAATATAGCCTTAGAATTTACATAATTCTTAACCGTATAGTATTCTTTGTATGTACTAATTCCAATTGGCACATCACTAACACAAGCAATTCCACAATCAGCTAAATCTGTATACATATCAATTTCATAAAAAACACCATATTGATTTTTCACATTATTAATTAACTTATTAACATCAAGACCACTTGTTTGTTCATATATTTCCATTATTTCTGTAAAATTATTATTTTCCAAATATAAATCATAATTAACACTACAGCCAGACAAAATAACTATAAGCAATAAAGCGCAAAATTTAAAACACCTATTTTTCATTTTATCACCTACTTAAACACCTGATTACAAGCGTAATTTTCTATAGCATCAGTAACTCTATTACAATTTTTTCTATTACGACTATTATCACAAGCACCACCATAAGTAAGTAAAAAATCATTAGAAACATCTAAATAAGTATTAAATTTTTTTACAGAAAATATCAAACCACTTTCAGAATCATATCTTCCTATAGTACCAATAAAAGTATCCTCACTAAGATAATCACCTACACTATAAGAATTTTTATTATCTAAATTACAATACGTATATAAATTTCCATCTTCACCCAAAACAGCAAGGCCATTTTTACAATTATTAGTAATCCTATCAACAATAACACCAGAAGCAACTGTATATACATTAGCTTTAGAGCCATTAGACCTAAGTTCAACACCTGGGAAGAAAGAACCATTATAATTACCTACACATTTACCAATTAACGCATTATATTTATAACCATTATCATTTTTTAAAAGTGCCTTTGCATCAACTAAATTATTATTAGTAAATGTACTAGCATCTACTCCTCCGCAAGAATAGGAAGTTTTATCGGTAAAATAAGAATTTACGACAACAGCATCACCATTATAATTATTAACCTGAAAATGCAAATGACGGCCAGTCGAACAACCAGTATTACCAATAACACCAATTTTATCACCTTGTCTGACAACATCGCCAACACTTACTGTCTTACTAGACATATGAAGATAATTTACTTTATAACCAGCAAACCGAGCATCTGTAACCTCTATCGTAACAGAAATACCTCTACTACTCTTACAAGTAATAGGACTACAAGTCAAAGTCCCAGGATTAGGAACACAATTTTTATCATTATTAGTAGTTGCTACAACCACACCATCAAAAATAGCATAAATACTTCCATCACCACTAGTAGTTAAGTCAACACCCTTATGATAAACACCACTACGATTACTACATACAGTATCAGTAACATGATAATTTTTTATTGGATCAACCATATGACACATTACATTGTAACCACTTTCACAACAAGTAGCACTACCAGGACAAGATAATGAATTATCATCTAATTTATAATTATAATCACTCACAATCGTAACCTTTTTGTTTACAAAAAAGAGTCCAATAACTAAACAAAATATTAATGAAAATATCAAAAATCTCTTCATAAAACTCCTCCTATATGCTATTTCTTTTATTTACAATTTTTCTAAAAATTAGTATACCCCCAACTACCAATACCAAAACAACACCAAAAATAATTATTCCACCATTACCTTTACTAATTTTCCCACTATCAACAGTACCTAAAGTAACTGTATTTATAATTACTTCACCTATCTTATCTAAAGTATTTACATTATTAGAAGTATTATTTACAACTATTTCATTCTCATTATAAATAATTTTAACATCTCTACTATAATTATTTTTATTAAATATCCAAGTATAAACATCATCTTCAACTAAATCTGCATTATTATAAGAAACCATATAAGGTATTTTAATCCTAATATTCAAAGTATCAAAATTAAATTTATATTTATAGTCATTAGAAAGTTTAGTAATTTTATCATAATTTAAATTATTAGCATAAATAACCTTCTCTCCCCCGACATTATCTATTTTAAATGTATCAAAAAAATAGGTTCCAAACAAAGATTTCTCATAATTATTTAAATTTAAATAATCTTTGTTCAAATAAATATAACTTTCAGAATCGCCAATATTTTTTATATTTTTCTTATCGCTAAGCAAAATTTGTGGTTCCACATTAGATTCATAAGAAAAGTAATAGTCAACCATATCATTTATTGTATTAGCAATATTTGATCCATATTTACTAATAACACTATTATTTTCAATAAAATAAACCTTTTCATTTACTTTACCATTTTTATACAATTCCATTTCATAGGAAACTGAACAACCACTTAAAATAACAAGTAAAAAAACTAAAAGTAAAATTTTTTTCCCCATGTTACCTCCTCATATAATTATTTAGCATATGGTCTTGCTACTGCAATTAAAGGATAACTTGAAGCACTTTGATTTCCCCAAAGTTCCCTAATAACGACTTTTTGATTTTTACTACTAGCGTCAACTATAGCATTAGTATATGTTTTCCCACCATAAGTTATAGCACCAATATATATACCCGTATGAGTAATCGTAGAGCCTCCACCATCAGCCCAAAACAAAATATCTCCAGTTTTCATTTGTTTTACACAAACATTCTTATACTTATTAAATTGGCTATTAGCAGATGACCTTGGTAAACTAACACCTACCTTATTATAAACATAAGTCGTTAATCCACTACAGTCACCACCTGCTTGTCCAGCAGCAAACTCATCTCCTCTGACATAAGGTCTTCCTATCAAAGACAAAGAATATTTAATAATATCTGCAGCCAAAACATAATTAAAAGTACTATCATCGACATAACCAGTACATCTATCAACAGAAGTGTTAATAGATGGTCCAGCCAATCCCGATCCTATTTGATAACTGTTATCCGCAGAAAGACCACATTCAACCAATTTCAACGAAGACCAAGTATTGGCTAAAATATCATTAAATGCCATTCCATCTTTAGATAAAGATGCCCATTTTTTATGATTAGTATTGGTATATTCTGCTTTGTAACTATCATTATTCCAATTAACTGGAATAGTTGCAAGCTCTTCCCTAATAAGAATATAATTAGCAATACTATTATATATCTCTGTATATCTAGCCTTTTGCTCGCTTGTCATAGGTCCTTTATATCTATCATTAGTAACCCTATACCAATCAGGATAATAATAATTATAATTTTTACCATTAGTATAACGATGAGCCTCTCTATAAGTAGTAGCATCAACATCAAGCCATAGCTGATGCCTATTAGCAGCCTCTACTGTTATAGAAGCTTTTTGAGAATTATACTTTCCCTTTACTAATAAATGCGTCTTAGCAGCAATCATTTGAGTCTTTACATAATTTTCATTGCTACTATAACCAATCTCTCCATAAGCATTACCTATTATATATTCCTGCATTCCCATACTTTTAATAACGTTACCCTTTTCATCAGTAACATTAATTGTTACACCATTAAATGAACAATCACCAGAAGCATATCCACCATTTCCACAACTCATATCATAATAATAAGAATCATTATAATTATTAGAACAAACATTATAATTCATAGTAGAATTTTCATAATATTCTAAAACACTATATATCTCATTAACAATATCTTCAATCTTTCTTTGCTTATCCTCACCATCATTAGGAACATAATTATGATAATATGATGAAATAAAGTTATCACTATAACAATCCCCATTTTCACAAAATAAAGCTTTATCTTCAGCAGTTGGATAATTTCCTAATAAGTATTTCTTATATCCATAACAATCAAGTTCATAACTAAACTCATCATAACCTTCACTATATTGATTTTTATATTTATCTTTCCCTTTGGTATTATATTCAGCATTATCATAAATCTTTAAGGAATAAGTCTTCTTACAATTTTCCAAAACTTCACGTTTTTCATCGGTATTAGCAAGTGCATCATTCCAACTATACTTACCACCAGTAGATCTTTTATATTTTAATTCCGGTTCTTCTTCAACATTAACATATTCATAACAAGCATCAGACATATTAAACTTATGAACTATTTTTATATGTCTAGTCGTATCATAATCAACATTAACAAAATTCTTATTTAAAGTATAATAAGTTTCAACCCTTTGAATCATATACTTAGATAAAATTTCAATACCTTCAATAGCTAACTTAGTAACATCCCTTTTCTCACCACTATCTTCATCTTTTCTAGCTTGTTCAAAATAATCAACTTCTACCTTATCCCTAAAATCAGTAGAATGTAAATCATAATACTTATATTCACTAGCATCCAAATAAAAATTAATATAATTATCAGAATTTTTCATTTCCTGCATTTCTTCATTTAAAATCATATCGCCATAAAATCTACTACTATACAAAGTTGTAGTAATCAAACTAGTATCAATCTGAACACCATAAGGTTTATCAAGTTCATCTTTACTTTGATTATCTTTAACGGGTGCCTTAATAGAAGACCTAGGTTGAAAAATACCTTTAAAGAAATTAAGAATATTCTCAAAAATATTTGGCCTACCATTATTAACAGACTTATACTGCTCATATGCCCTAAACAAAGCATCATAATAAGCCTCATGTCCAGTTTTAGCCTTATTATTATTATCAACATATTCAGTAATATTATTATTTTCTTGAAACTCAATTACACTCTGTTCATAAGCATTACTTGTATTAGAATCATATCGCTTAGAGCCTGCTACCTCAGTAGAATTAACTGCTTCTAATTTAAATAACACTACTAACAATGTAACCAATATCATTATTCCAAAAATACTAGCAGCTACATAAATTGCAATTAACTTCCACCTTAGTGGTACCTTTTTCAATATAGCTTTTTTAGAAACAGAAAGAACTCCATTTTTTTCATCTGGAGTCTCCTCTTTATTATTGCCAAATAATTTATTAAAAAAATTCAAAACAATCACCACCTAAAATGGCTTATTTTATAAACCACCACCAGAACCAAATGATTCAAGTTCCTCTTCTGTAACAACAACATTAATTCTCATACGTCTACTTCCACACACAAACAGTGCTTCACCTTGACTATATCTTTTTATACTATCCATTTCATTATCATTCAAATCAATAAGCATAGCCAAATCTTCTACAGCTTGTTTCTTTAAACCCATAACTAAATAATATGAAGCATTATCAAATATTGCTTTACCATGTACAAGTACATTAGGAGCAGCAAAATCAGATGGTTGTTGTGTAATAATAATCGTACCAGTATTATATTTTCTAGCTCTTCTTTGAACTTGTGCTAAAAACTCAGCTCCAAGTTCATTTCTTTCTCCTAAAAGAACATGAGCTTCATCAACAGACATTACAGTATTTACATTAGGATTTAAACAAAGTCCCCACGCAAACTTAAGAACATTGAAAAGTAAAGCATTCCTAATATTTTTATCCGCACTCATTAACTCCTTAATATTAAATACAATAAAATCAGTATCCGTTTTAATAGAAGTATGACCATTAAAATAATATTTTAATTCCCTAGTTAAAGGTCTTACCTTAAGTTCCAATCTTTCCATAACATCTCTTTCGTGAGTCTTTTCAGTCATAGAAGTAAGTCTTCCCTTAATAGTAGCGTATACATCTTGAAAAGTTGGAAAATCCTCTGATTTAAATTTAGAAAAATCCGTATTATAATCTATCCCAAAACGAATATAAGTATCTTGAACTACCTCACTAAATAAAGTAAGAACGTCTTCTTCAATATCAGGATCATAATACTTCATAAATGCTTTTAAAAATTGAATAGTCTTAGTTAAAACGGTATACCCCAAACCTGACTTAATTTCCTCTTCATCAGCATCCATTACTATTTCAAGTGGGTTAACCATACCAAATTCCCCACCTTTACCTAAATCAACTACCTCACCACCATACATCTTGGTCATTTCAGTAATTTCACCTTCAGGATCTACCGCTACAATTTGATAACCATTTCTAATATGACTTCTAAGCAAAAGTTTAGCAGCAGTAGACTTACCACTACCAGAAGTCCCTAAAATTATCATATTAGCATTATTTCTATTATTTTCCTTCTTAAGTTGATATAAAAATTGATTAAATAATATAACACCACCAGAAAAATCAACGCCAAGCAAAGTAGAAAGCCCAACATCCTTAATACTATCAAATATAAACGGATACATCGCCGCCATAGTAGGAGAAGGCATAGGAGTACCTATTCTCATCTCAATTTGTTGATTATCAAAAATTGGTAAACAAGATTTCAAAACATTTTCTTGTTCAAACCTAAGTGGAATAGCCCTCATTTCCATCGCATCAAGATAATTCTTCAAAGTTAACTTTTTCATTTCCAATTCTTCTCTAGAATTAGCAGTAATCATAATATGCATTTGAAAATCAAAAGTTCTTGCTTGAGAAGCCGTAAATTGTTGAATAAAATATTCCAAAGATTCAATATCTTGTCTTTGCCTTTCTTGGATAGTTCTATCTCTTTCTTCTTGATATTTAGCCTTTAAATCAGCAATTTCCTTATTAAGCATCTTAGCTAAAACAGAAAAAGGCAAAGGTAAATGCTTAATAACAACCTTAACACCAGACATATTAGTCAAACTAGATAAATATCCAGGTCCAATAAATCTAGGATATGAAATAACAGTTAATATCGTTGCATACTTATCACTAATATTAAAATCAGCTGGATTAAATTGTAACCCCTTAGGAGCAAGTTGTGATTTAATATTCATTATCCAATCACCGTCCCAAAATTAGTTTCCATTCCCCCATTTAAGAAATTATCTAATATCGTTCTAAGATCATCATTAGAAGTTTGATTTGCTGTAAGCCCACAATTAGCAAGCCCCATAATAATAGTTCTAAGTCTTTTTTGAATAATATCAGGATTCTTTTCCCTAAATAACAAATAATATTCAGTATCAGTAACATTATTATCCATAAACATATTAGCCTTTTGCAAATCTTGCATAATCATCTTTCTCATAACAGTATTACTAGTATTATTATATAAAAGCTGTAATTGAGCTAAATAACCAGAAATATCAACCGGCCTATCAGCAGAAATTATCCAAAACTCAAAATCAATAGTATTATAAAAATTCTTAAGAGCAATAATAACATTTTCTTGCGTCAAAGCATCCAAGATAAATATATTCCTAGGAGTTATCTTAACACCAGTAACTTTCATATTATTATCTAAAATAATACATCCATTGGCAATAGCCTTAACCGGCAACCAATCCTCTGTATACTTAGAATTTACCTTTTGCGTCTTTTGCGGCAACACTTTCTTGAGCGAATCGTTCATAAAAACACCAACCCTTCCATATATATCTTCTTCTTCCAGTAAAAAATCTATATATACTCATAATAGCAACCCTAACATTATGATAATTAGGTATTGGCATAACCAATAAACCAGTTATCAAAGCAGGTAAACTAATAAGTATTACCGTTAAAGTATCAGTAGTGTTATCAGAAAATGCCAGTAACATCAAACTAATAAATATTCCACTACCAAAAAGTATAATATCAAACGGCAAAAACAAATTCAGTATAAGCGTACCCTTCTTAGCATTAGCAGGTACCAAAAATCCATTCACTATATATCACACTCCTTTTTATTATTCAGCACCATCATCTAGATTTCCATAATCTCTAGTAACAGATGAGGAGTTGTTCTGGGTAACTCCATTACCTGTAGCACCAGTCACATTAGGTGCTTGAGCCGTATTACCATTGGAAGTTGAACTAGAGGTTCTGTCACTACCTCTACTACCAGGTCTTCTTCCCTTATTTCTATCATAAAATTTTATATCAGCCATTTTTTCAGCATCGGAAGCAAAAATTTTATTATTAATTTCAAGTTCTTTTTGAGCTATATTGTGAGCCCCTTCAGCTTTTCTATATGCTTCTAATGCAGAGTCAATTCCTACCCCAGTAGATTCAGCAGTTTTGAGTCTAGCTTCAGCTTGTTCAAGTTCTGATTTAGTACGTTTTTCATATTTAAAAGCACTTATCCACTTACTAGATTTAATACCAGCATTTTTAAATACAGCTTCATCAGTATTTTCATCAAATTTCACATTACCAATTTTTTCACGTATTTTTTCACCACTATCATAAGAATTACCTAAAGCTGACAATTCTCCACGTCCCTGCAATCTATTATCCTTATCCTCGCTAGCATAAGGAGTGATTTCGCGCCATCCTTTTTGAAATTTACTTAATAAACCATTCCCTTGGACCTTACGAGTACCGGCAAAAAAGCCTTTACCATGTGCTTTAGAATCAATCCCAGCAACAAGTTTCTTAGCACCTAATAAAGCAGCACCACCAGCAACAGCCAAACCTTTGCCAGCTAAAGTATCTTTAAATCTATTTTTCAAACTTAATCCAAAGTCACCAGAAGCAGCACCAGCAGAAGGGAACAATTCCTTAATTAAATCAGGAACCTTTTTAGCAAATAACAGTAATCCTAAAGTAATAATTACTTTAATATATCCTTGCATTGCTGTAGTTTCCAAACTATTAATTTGTATAGTTCCTTCCTCATTAATAAGTTCTATCAAAAATATCGAAAAAGTAATAATTATTAATCTTATAAACAAATCAAGATATGTAGTAACACATTGCTTAATCCATTTTTTAAACTTATCTTCACCGCTCTTGGTCATATAACTCATAATGGGAATAGGAGCAATTAACCTTAAAAAAGCTAATTGAGCAACACGAATGGCACAGCTAAATATATAATTAATTAATATCCATATAATTATTCCTGCAGCAACACCTGAAATTATGTAAGTATACTCAAGTGCATAACCGCTTTGAGCCACATCGCGAGATATAATATAATTAGAAAAAATAGAAAAATTTTCTACATGGCCATCGGAGGCAACATTACCAACAGCCCCCAAAAGATCATCATAACTTTCATAAGTACCATATGTACTTACCGATGAAAGCGTAGGTGGAAAATCATCCCTAACAAAAGCAGAAAAAATATTTTTTGCAAATTTATATCCAGTAGCCTCACTAGAATATGTTTGTTGTGATGTCTTACCAGTAATTATTTTCCCTGGTAAATCCTCTTTTAAAATAATCGATTGTAATTCAAAAGCCTCTTCAAAAATCGGATTTACCATCCCTAGCATTACAATAACCACTATTACCCTAGTAATAATTTTACCTAATCCACGTTCTTTATCATTCATTTTATCTGGATCAACCAACATATTAATAAACGATATCGATAAACTAAATAACATAAAAATTCCAAGAAACAGCGATACCCTACTATAAACGTCTTTTACGACAGTACTATTTTTTAAAAATTCTGAATTAGCAACCAGATAAAATAATCTATACAAAAGAGCTACCAAGTTATAAAGAACAGAATCTATAAACATACAGATACTACGCCAAGCATCACCTATAAAACTATTTGTCATAAAACCTCCTTACTTAATGCCACAACTTCCACCATTAATGGCCCCCCAAACAGAATTGGCCATATTCAAGATGAAATTAACCAAAAGCGGTACAAAAAATATAATAACAGCTATAATTAATCTTTTAATAAACTTCGCTTGAGCCTTTTTCATTTCATCAGCGTCAGAAGAAAGTATCACTTTCCCAAATTCCAATATACTAAAAACTACAACTAAAATTGGCACAATAATCTTAATTATATTCATATATTCTTGAATTTTTTCCAAAAGAGCTGTTCCAAGCAAAGTCTCACAATCCTCAATATCTTGAGGAATAAAATTAAGTGAAGACAAGGAATCTAAATCTCTATTTAAATTTGTTACAGATGTATCATCTAAATTAATTTTTCCATCTTTTGCCGCATTATATATTTTTTCCAAACAATTTTTATAATTATCAGCATATTGCAACACCATTTCTTTCAAATCAGCCACATCTCGAGGAGAAATATTAGCAACACTATAACCTTTAGTTTTGGCATAAGTTTCAAAATGTCTAGACATCATTGCAAGAAAACCTTCCGAAAAATTTGCTTCACCAACATTATCATTCAGCAAAAAATTTTTAAAAAACAAATCAAACTCAAAGTTGATATCAGAAGATTTATCTAAATTGTATAATTTTGAAATATTAAACACTTCATTATTAACAGACGAAATAAAAGGTTCATAATCAACCCCCGACACAATCCCTTTAGTATTTATAGAAGAGCATTGTTCGTTCAATTTTTGATTATCTGATATAAAACTATTTTTTGTTTTTTCAATAAGATTCTGTTTATTGTTATTTTTCAAAAACCAATTATCAAACTCTTTTTCCATATCCAATTCGCTAATCCCAACAAATCCATTGAAATTAACAGAATAAATCCAAAGCTTAGGATCTCTATTTTTTTGCCTATTCTTTATATAAGATTCAGCAGCATTTTGTTGCTTATCGACCGCGATTGTTTCAAATTTCCCATCTACTTCATAAAATATACTACCATCCAACCCATTAAACCATCTGGCATATGAACTCGAAGGGTTAAAAACATAAATAAAATTATTTTCTTCTACAATATCAGTTGGTTCACTATAACCATTACAATGCAATTCCCTTCTTACAGCCCAAGTTACTTCATATCTACAAGTAGCAGGACATTTTCCAAAAGCTCCATCAGCTGCATCCCAACTAAGCCTAACCTCATCTTCTACATCTAAGAATTTATCCTCAGTATATCCAAAATAGCCATGATCTCCACTAATAATCCAAACATCATCTACATATGGATAAAGAGCAACTTGTCCAGTATTACGTCTAGTCAAAGTGACAATAGAAAAATCGCCTGGCCAAGGACCATTACCACCAACTTTTTTAGTATTTCCACATTGAACATACATTACAGCAGCACTACTAATTAAAGGAAATATAAAAAACATAACAAAAATTAAGCATAAATTTATAGCACTTTTTTTAATACGCATCGGCACTCCCTCTTTCAAATAAAAGAATATATCATATAACACATTATAACATAAAAAAAAACTATAATAAATAGTTTTTTTATAAAATTTAAAGTATTTTATAATTTTACTTTGACTTAGGAGAAGAACTATCCTTAGCAGGCAACTCAACGCCTTGTCCTTGAACAAACAAATGTCTTCCGTTATCAACAAGCATAGCAGGAGCTATTTTAGCAAGCAACTCTAAATCTTCTTTACTACAACTTTTAATAATTTCCATAAGTCTTTGTAATTGATCCAATTCAACTTTACTTTCACCAGCTTTTTTAGCAACATCAAGTTCATTTGATATTTTTCTGTTTTCCAATGAAAATCTTTCAGCTTCAGCATTAGCTTTACCAACTCTTCTAATTCTTTCTACATCAGCGTCTGTAGTCAATCTTTGCTCATAACTCTTTTTAACACCATCTGGAAGTTTTATATTTTGTAATTCTACACTTCTAATTTCAAGACCATATTTATTCTTAAAATCATCCAATTTTGGTTTAATTAATGAATACAAATCAAAATTCTTATTTAATACATCACTAACAGAATGACTAATCATAACTTTTCTTACAACATCATTGATAGTTGTTTTTAATTGCTCACTTATAGTAGCAGATTCAAATTCAAACTTAGCTGCATCTACAATTCTCACTTCACAAGCAATATCCACCATTAACGTTACTCTATCGCTTGTAACGTATCCAAACTCTTTATAATCAATAGTTTTAGCCAAAGAAGATACATATTTAGTTTGTATCCAAGGAAACCAAGTAGCAAAAACCGCTTTCGTCACTTTAGAAATACCCTTATCTCCTGCTTGAACATGTTTTACTTCACCAGTAAATACATTTTTAGAAACTAAAGTAACTCCAGGTGGTATCTTATTTATAAAATTAAATTTAAATTGATATTTATCATCAGTATATGGACCTTTTCCCATAAATAATCCCCTCCAAAACAAATATAACTAGATTTTACCACATTTAGTGCTAATTGTCAAATAAACGCCGTAAATAAAAGAGAAAGCACTTGTTTTCTCTATTCACTTACAAATTTATAATAATCACTTTTAATAAGCAATTTACTAATATTTCTTCTATTAGCCACAATATTATTAATCATATCTATATACTCTTGACTAACCTCTTCTTTAGTATTAATCATTTTATTAGAATTAGCTAAATAAGTACCCTTTTCTGTTACAAAACTTCTATTTTTAAAAAATGCAATTCCCTCACTATTACTAAATATATCTTTACCCATAAAAAGTCTAGAATCATAATCAAGTCCAAATAAATTATAAACAGTTGGAATAACATCGATACTCATAGCCACCTTATCAACATCTACCTTCTTCATTTTGCTATTCCAAATAATTAAATTATTACTATTAATCTCTACAATACCATCTCTTTTATAAGTAGATACTTCATTAATTTCATCTAAAGTAAGTCCATAAGGATAATGATCACAAAGAAGTACAATAACAGTATCATCTAAAACATTCGCTTCTTCTAATTTATTTAATAGTAATTCTAATGCTCTATCCAATTCTATTTGAGTTGCAAGATAAGCCTTAACTGGATCACTATAAGGTAAATCTTTAACTAAATCCTTATTTTTTCTAGACATCTTATTTCCCGTAAAATTATAAGCAAAATGCCCAGACACTGTCATATAATAAGCTAAGAATGGTTTTTCACTATCTATATAATCGGCTACGGTAACATCTATCATCTCTATATCACTCTCAGGCCAAGATTTGCAATTCATTCTCTTTTCCAAACCATTATAACATCCTAAAAAATTATCAAAACCAAGACTTTTCAAATATTTATTTCTATCTTGAAAAGTATAATAATGATTATGATAAGCATAAGTATTATAACCTGCTTTTTCAAACATATTACTAAGTCCATATGGAAAACTATTCTTACCACTTCTCCAAGTAGGTAAAATACTACTATCAGCATATAATCCAGTCAAAGATTGAAATTCCCCACCTATAGTACTCAAATTATTTGAAGAATAATAATTAGCAAAATGAAAACCACCATTTACTAGTTTATATAAAGTAGGTGTTAACTCTTCTGATACCGCAATTTCACTAAAACTCTCTGCCGTAATATAAACTAAATTCTTACCCTTAAATATACCCGTATACTTATTCTTATTTGTAGGCTTATCGTTAATCATATAATTAGTAACAGTCTTTAAATCTGCAGTACTAACTTCATTTAAAAGCTCCTTATAATCAATTCCAATTTCATTATATCCATAATCAAATATATCATCATTATTGTTCTTATCATCTTTATTATTACCATCATTATTATCCACAACAATAATTTTTTCATTAAAACCAAAAATAGTTCTATGAATATCTAAAAAACTAGCACTTATAACCCCTAATTTTTCAATATTCAAACTATTATCATTAATATTAAAATATAAATCATACGCCGCATATTTATCATCTTTTTGCATATATACATTAACACTAAATAAAGATATTCCAACTACAATTACCGATAATAATAATCCTACTTCTTTAATATTTATCTTTTTATAATTAAATTTATTTTTAAAAATTATAACAAGAATCATCGGAACAAATAAAATAACAACCCCATAGAAATGTTCCAATATAGAAATAATAGCATTAGAAGCAAATTTTAATCCTTGATCAGATAATTTAAACACTGCAAAAGAGAAAAAAGTATCAAATATTGCTTCAAACACATAGTAAATATTATACCATAGTCCCAAAATTCCAAATATTACTATTGCAAGTATTTTATTAACCCTATCATTAAATAAGCTAGTAATTAAAGTTAAAACACCAGCAACCGGTATTAAAAAAAGTATAATATTTATTAAAGAAGATCTCAATATAGTATCAAAAGTAAGCAACATATAACCAAATTCTAACAAAAATAAACATCCATAATAAAACAAAAATAAATCAATTTTTTTCTTAACTCTCATAAAAAACACTATTCCTTATACAATCTAACAAATATTTTACTACATAATTCAAATTACTACAATAACTATTCTTAAAAATTTTAAATACTTTGTTTATTAATCAATATAAAATATTAGATATAAAAAAGCAAACTATATTTTATAGTTTACTTAAATTTATTTACATAGTATTAAATATTCTATAAATAATACCTATATCAACTATTTTCTTAAGTATTCCTCTAAAGTCAAATTATTTTTATATAAATAACTAGCAATACCACCTACATACCTTATATGCCAAGGTTCATAACTATACTTAGTTACTTCTTCCTTATCTTTAGGGTATCTCAAAATAAATCCAAAATTATGCATATTCTCATGCACCCACTTAGTCTCTTCCAAATCTTCCACCTCGTGTTCCTTATAACAAAGTTCATCTTTATATACTACAAAATCTAAAGCCAGCCCCGTCTGATGTTCAGAACTACCTGGTTTAGCAATATACTTATACGCATAATTATAACCCTTATCACTAACTAATTCATTAAATAACTTCTCTTGATATTTATAATCCCTATATCCACTCATAATATCTATATAATATCCATACTCTTTAGCTTTTTGTTTCAATAATCCAAAATTCTTAAAAGTTTCCTCTTCTAGATAAACATTATCTTTATATAAAGTGTTAGTCTTAACCAAATTCAAAGGAACATAATATTCATCAAGCAAATTATCTCTGTTAACTAACATTTTATAATCCATAAAATATCACCTACTATATAATATGCTAAAACAATTAAAAATCTCACTAAATTTTCTTAATATTCTTATGATTCTTCATTAACTTAACCGTCCCATAAGGATAAGGAAATGCTACTGTTATAATAGATTTATCCACATTAACAACAACCCCTTCTCCATATTTAGGATAACTAATCATATCCCCAATTTCAAAATTAACATCTTCACTATTAAACATCTTCTCTTTAACAAATTTACTAGCCTTATTAATAACATTATTTTGTTTAGACATATCACACAAATACTCGTTATCTATCTCTTCAATGAATCTACTAGGAGGATTAGCTTGATTATTACCAAATAAAATTCTTCTTTTAGCATTTAGTAAATATAAGTCCTTCTTCGCCCTTGTAATTGCCACATAACAAAGTCTTCTCTCTTCTTCGATTGCACTTCTATTACCATCATATATCGCATTAAAATGTGGAAATATTCCCTCTTCCATTCCCACTACAAAAACATAATCAAACTCTAATCCCTTAACCGCGTGTACCGTCATCAAAGTAACCTTATCAGTACCGTCAGTATGTTCAGAAATATCGCTAACTAAAGTAAGTTCATCTAAAAAATCCTCTAAAGATACGACTCCAACTTCTTCTTCATAATTTTTCGTAATTGATTTAAATTCCTCTAAGTTTTCCAGTCTTATCTCACTTTCCATTGTCTTTTCATCTTCTAATTCTTTTCTAATACCCGATTTATCTAAAACCATATCGACAATTTCTGTCAAAGACAAATTAGCAGCTAATATCCTCATCTCTTCAATAATAGCCTTAAACTTAAGTTCCTTTCCTCCACTAATAGCTTCATACAAAGAAATATTATTACTATTAGCAACCTTACTAATACTTTCAATTGTTTTATCCCCAATACCTCTTTTAGGAACATTAATAATTCTAAGTAAACTAGTATCATCTTTATAATTATAAATAAGTCTCAAATAACAAAGCAAATCTTTTATTTCTTTTCTATTATAAAAGTAAAAACTTCCAACCACCCTATAAGGAATAGCATTTTTAAGCATATATTCTTCAATTACCCTACTTTGAGCATTAGTTCTATATAAAATAGCAATATCTTCATATTTAACTTTATCTTTTACTAATTCCTTTATCTTTGAAGCCACATAAGAAGCTTCTTCCTTCTCATCATCTACCCTAATATATTTAACCTTATCACCAACTTCATTATTACACCACAAATTCTTATCTTTTCTTTCCTTATTATATTTTATTACACTATTAGCAGCATTTAAAATATTCTTAGTAGATCTATAATTTTGTTCCAATAAAATAGTTTTAGTATCCGGATAATGACTCTCAAAATTCAAAATATTCTTATAATTAGCATTCCTAAAAGAATAAATACTTTGTGATTCATCACCTACTACAAACAAATTCCTATATTTATCTGCTAATAACTTAGTAAGAACATATTGTGCCTCATTAGTATCTTGATATTCATCGATCAAAATATATTTATACTTTTCTTGATAATACGAAAGTAATTCCTTATTCTTCTTAAATAACTCTATTGGTAAAAGTAACAAATCATCAAAATCAATCGAATTATTACTTTTTAATTTTTTTACATACTTATCATATACTCTAACAATATTCTTATCATATTCAATTTTCTCATAAGCACTTGGATATAATAATTCATTTTTAGCCCCACTAATCTTATTTCTTACAAATTTAGCATTATATTCCTTAGGATCTAAATTACACTCTTTAATAATCTTTTTAATTACCGTTAAAGTATCATCGCTATCCAAAATAACAAAATTCTTATCATATCCAAGCAATTCATAATGACTTTTAAGTATTCTAAGTCCAAATGAATGAAAAGTAGAAATTTGAATATCATAAGCTAAATTTCCAATTAAATTATAAACCCTTTCCTTCATTTCTTTAGCAGCTTTGTTAGTAAAAGTAATTGCCAAAATATTACCAGGTTCAACCCCGTTTTCAATTAAATTAGCAATTCTATTAGTAAGTACACTAGTCTTTCCACTACCAGCACCTGCTAAAACCAAACAAGGTCCCTCCATATGCTTAATAGCTTCTACTTGTTTTTCATTTAATTTTGTTAAATCCATATTACCACTCTTCCTAAAAACCATTGTATCATATTTTTAATAACAAATTACTAATAATTTTTTATCTTTGTGTCAAAAAAAAATGCAACCATATAAGTTGCATTATAATATTATTCATTATTAACATCTAAATAATTTTCAAGCAATAAATCTAAATCCTTAATTAAATTATCCGCTTGTTCAAAAGATTGTAACCTTGCTCCAGAAGCAAACTTATGCCCCCCTCCTCCATAAAAGGATGCAAGTTCATTTATTGCAGGCCCTCTAGATCTAATATTAGCCCTAATCAAATTACTTTTAACATCGTAAGAAAAGAATACCCATATCAAAACTTCATTAACGTAATTTAAGTCATTTATCATATTACCGCAAGAAGCAGAATCAACACCAAATTCCTTAAGCATATCATCCGTTATTTTTATATAAGCAACTCCATTATCTGTTAAATTAATATTTTGATAAATATAACCTTGAAACTTTACCTCACTAATAGGTCTATTATAAAGTTCTTTATAAAAAGATGTAAAATCTATATTCGTATTCTTTATCAATTTACTAACCAAATCAAACGTCTTACTTGTAGTATAATCGTGTAAAAATCTATTTGTATCCGCTACAATTCCCAAATACAAATTCTTAGCCATACTCTTAGTAATCTTATATCTACACGTATTTAAAAATTCCAAAATAATTTGACAAGTACTAGATGCTGTATCATCGATTAATTCAATAGAAGCATATTTTTCAATGAAAGGATGATGATCTATTTTTATAACTTCAGCATAATCATCTATATTAATACCATCTATACGTTTTAAATCAGGCGTATCAAGCGCAATTAAAAGAGAATTTTTATCTATATCATCTATTCTATCTAAAGTCCCCATAAATCTAAATCTATAAGCAGGAGAACCTACCGCATAAACTTTTTTCTTAGGATAGTAGTTATTTATCATCTCTTTTAAAGCAAATTGAGCACCTAAAGCATCAGGATCAGCCCCTATATGCCTAGCTATAACAATAGTATCATATTTCTTGATTCTTTTTTTAATTCCTTTCATTAACCTTTTCACTCTATCACTCTTTCTAACTATTTACCACAAATTAAATTATAAGTATCTCTAGCAATCATAAGCTCTTCATCGGTAGGTATTAAATAACACAAAACCTTAGATTCATCACTAGATATCTTTGTAACCACACCTCTAACATTGTTAGCATCAGCATCTAATTTTACCCCAAGTGGTGCTAATTTATTAATTATATTCCTACGCACAGTAATACCATTTTCTCCAACACCACCAGCAAAACAAATAACATCAGCTCCACCTAACAAACAATAATATGATGCAATATAAGAAACAATCTTATTTTCATATATTTCTTCTGCCAAAACACATCTAACATCGCCTTCATTAACACCTGCTTCAATGTCTCTAGAATCGCTACTAACACCACTAATTCCTAAAAGACCACTTTTTTTATTCAAATCACTTATAACTTCATCTAAAGATTTCTTACTCTTAGAAATAACATAAGGAATAAAAGAAGCATCAATATCTCCAGATCTTGTTCCCATAACAAGACCAGCATTAGGTGTAAATCCCATTGTAGTATCAACTACTCTTCCACTATCTATAGCAGTAATACTACCACCATTACCCAAATGGCAACTAATAACCTTTAAATCTCTTCTATTTAATATTTCACTTATCTTATCATTAATATATTTATGACTAGTACCGTGAAAACCATACTTTCTAACTCCATATTCACTATACCATTCATAAGGAACTGGATAAATATAAGCACTCTTATCCATAGTTTGGTGAAATGCAGTATCAAAAACAGCCACATTTAAAACATTAGGAAGTAACTTCTTAAAAGTCTCTACCCCAATTAAATTAGCAGGATTATGAAGTGGAGCCAAAGGTATTAATTCAGTAACAGTACTAATAACATCATCATCAATAATTACCGAATTAGCATATTTTTCACCACCGTGAACAAGTCTATGTCCAACTCCTTCAATCTCATCCAAAGATTTAATAACCCCATTAAGTAAAAGCTCATCAATTAATATCTTAACAGCCTCTTCATGATTTGGTAAATCTCTTTCTTTTTTAATTTTTTCTCCATTAAGCTTAATCGTATAACAACTTCCTGCTATACCAATTCTTTCAAATAAACCAGAAACAATTACTTCTTCTTCTGGCATTTTAAAACCAGTAAATTTCAAAGAAGAACTTCCAGCATTAACTGATAAAATTATCATTAAAATCACATCTCTTTCTAAAAACTATTATAACACGACTTTAAATATTTTAAAAAAAAATACATAAATTTAGCAAAAAATTTATGTATTTAACTTGGTTGCTTTTTAATACTATCTATTTTAACATCAACCTCATTGTTAAAAACCTTATCAATAATAATTTTTTCTATCTTACTTCTTATAATCTTATCGATTTTCCTTGCCCCAAATAAATCATATTGACTCTCTGCTATAATTTCCTTAATACATCCCTTTGATACTTTAATATTAATATCACTATACTTAGCCTTCAAATTATCAATTTTTTTATTTATAATTTTTAAAATACTTTCCTCTTTTAATTTATTAAACACAATTACATTATCGATTCTATTAATAAATGCCAAATTAAAATATTCCTTTAATTTAGATACAGCACCTCTTTTATCATCATTAAAACCAACCACATTCTTCTCAAAACCAATATTAGAAGTCATAATAATAATTGAATTATCAAATCTAACTATATTACCCTTAGAATCTTTTAATTTTCCTTCATCTAAGATTTGATAAAATAAATTTATTACTTTAGGATGCGCCTTATCAATCTCATCCAATAAAATTACTGAATTAGGCTTATTTCTAACTTCTTCTAAAATATTTTTATTATCATCATACCCAACATACCCGGGTGAAGAACCGACTATCTTATTAATAGAAGTAACATCGCTATATTCACTCATATCCAATCTAATAAAATTATCTTCCCCAACTAAATTTTTAGCATATATTTTACTAATTAAAGTTTTTCCTATACCACTAGGCCCCATAAAAAGTAGTGAATAGCACTTATTATCACTATAACCATACTTTATTCTCTTAGTAATATCTATAAGTTCATCAATTACCTCATCCTGTCCTACAATAGTATTTGCCAAATCCTCTTTTATTTTATTAATAACCATCATATCTTCCTTCAAAATCTCATAAACCGGTATTTTCGTCTTAATATTAATTACACTTGCAATATCTTCTATTGTAACAACTCTATTACCATCACTATAATTTAAACTAATTTCATTTAATTTAGACATCAAACTAGCTTCCTTTTTTCTAAGTTCATACGCCTCATCAAACTTATTTTCTAAAATAAAACTATTTTTTTCCTTTTTTATCCTATTAATTTCCTTATTTAAAAACAAAATATCCTTATCCAAAGAATTTTCCTTAATACTAACCCTCGAACACACTTCATCAAGAATATCTATCGCCTTATCGGGTCTATATCTATCATATATATATTTATCCGATAAAGTAATAATCTTATCAAGTAAACTATCTTCAATTTTTACTTTATGATAATTTTCATATATTGGTTTTAAAGAAGCTAATATCTTTTTAGTTTTTAAACTACTAGGTTCCTCAATAATAATCTTTTGAAATCTTCTATCCAATGCACCATCTTTTTCAATATATTTTTTATATTCTGCCAAAGTAGTTGCCCCAATACATCTAACTTTACCTCTTGCTAAAGCTGGTTTTAAAATATTAGAAGCATCTATTGCTCCTTCCGCACCACCAGCACCTACCAAAGTATGAATCTCATCAATAAAAAGAATGATATCTGGATTTTCTTCAATTTCCTTTAATATCTTTTTCATTCTATCTTCAAACTCGCCTCTATATTTTGTTCCTGCCACCGCTGATGCCATATCCAAAGAAATAATTTTTTTATCTTTAAGAATATTAGGAACCATCCCACTAACAATCATCCTAGCAAGTTCTTCTACAATAGCAGTTTTACCTACACCTGCTTCTCCAATTAAAATTGGATTATTTTTACATCTTCTACACAATACTTCTAAAAGTCTCTTAATCTCATCATCCCGTTCTATTACCGGATCCAATTCATTATTTTTAGCCCTCTCAGTCAAATTAACACCAAGTTCTTCAATCAACATCTTTTTTCCTTTTTTAACCTTACTTTTCTTAATTAAGCCCAAAGAAAAATCATCATACATCTCCGATAAATTAATATTCATTCCCAAAAATATCCTAATAGCAATACCCTCGCCACTTTCCAACAAAGCTGAAAACAAATGCATAGTAGTAACATTACCATCGTTATTTTCCTTACTATCTAAAACAGCATTTTCAATCACTTTTCTAAGAAGAGGCGTATACAAAAACAAAGATGACTCACGACTACCAACACCAATTATTCTAATGATTTCCTTCTTAAACTTATCATACGTTAAATTATATTTTTTTAACTTATCGGATACAACATTATCATTTTTCAAAATGGATAATACTAAATGTTCAGTTCCAATATAAGGATGCTTTAATTCATTCATTTCTATTTTTGCTTTCACTAAAATATTTTGTGCTTCAAATTCAAAATTAGAAAACATAAAAATACCCTCCTTATACATTATTCTATGTACAAAAAGGGTATTTTATTTAATTATTAATAGACAAATTATACTAATATTAACATAAGACAAAGAATTACAAATATCAATATAAATAATTGAACGATTAAACGCCAAATATATTTTAACCATTCCTTATATGGAATATTCAAATAACTAAGTCCAAATATTAACATTACACTAGTAGGACCTACAAGCATTACTAAGTAATAAAATGATTGATAAATTAAGTCAAGTAATGGATATAAAGAAGTATCTTCGACATAGCCAGTAATACTACTAAATACACCTGCTACTGAATAGAAGAAATCTACACTGAAGAAACTACCAATAATAGAAAGTATTGAAACAACTACTACATTAAATCCTCCGACTAATTCCATCGCCCACTTAATAATACTTCCCATAAATCCATTAGTAAATGAAGATATTAATACTACATAAGCTAAGCTAACTAAAATAGCTGTTGGTAAAATCTTCTTAGCACCTTCTACAAAACCTTCTACTGCTTCATCAAATTTAACACGAGCAAATATAACAACTGCCACCATCAATACAATAATCAAATTAATAACCATTATTTGATTACCAACGTTACCAAAAGATGTAGAAGTCCATTCACCAAATGCTGGGAATGATGAAGATATTAAATTATTAAATATTGGAAACTCAGAAAAAGTAATACCAAACAATTTAAATTCTGGTATTGCTAAACCAGTAATCCAAGTATGTAAATTATTGAAAATTTCAATTTCAAATAAAGAATTCCAAGGAACTAAACCTAATATCAAAATGACAAACATAATTACAAAAGCAGTAACTATTGGCCAAGTTTTAATATTCTTATAACTTCCTTTTACCTCAGTAATCAAAATATCACTATCATCTTTAATATCATATTTTACTTTCTTATCCTTAACATTCTTAATATGTTTTAATACATATAAAACCAAAATACCAACTGCTAAAATTAAAAGTAATATTTTATAAAGCAAATTAGCTCCAGATTCTAATCCCAATGATAGTTCCATCGTAGTAACAGAACCATAAGAAGGATCTATAAAATTATTGAATAATCCCCCTAAAAGACCAACTAATATAGCACCAATTGTTGAAGATAATGCTACTAACTTATCATAACCCATAAGTAGGATTATTGAAACTACAAACGGTACAAATACAAGCAAAGGTAATGAAATACCACTAAGCGCAGCTACTAGAGCAAATGCTAAAATTATAAAAATAATAAAATTTCTATTATCTTTATACTTTAAAGCAATTTTATCCAATATTTTCTTATAACCATCTGTTTTATTAAGTACCCCATAAAATCCACCAATTACTATAATTAATAAAACTGGATCAGTAAAAAATGCTAATGATTGAATAATATTCATAACAAATTGTCCTATACCCAAATAGCTTCTTTCTCCACTAGTAGTAGGTATTATAAATGTTAATAATATTACCAATGCAAATACACCAAATATTACTTTTAACAAACCATTCTTTTTCATTTAACTTCCTCCTTCTACAACAATTATAACACTTAAATTAGCAAAAACAATAAAAAAATGTCAAATTACTGTATAATAATAAATTTTTTATCTACTCTATAGTAGCCTTAATGAATGAATCAAATAAAGGATGTGGTCTAGTTGGTCTACTTTTAAATTCTGGATGAAATTGACAAGCAATAAAATGTTTATGATTAGGAATTTCAATTATTTCCACTAAATTACTAGTATCATTAACCCCAGATATAACCATTCCCTTGCTTTCTATTAACTCAGTATAATCATTATTAAATTCATATCTATGTCTATGTCTTTCTAATATTTTATCGCAATTATAAGCTTTATAAGCCAAAGTTCCCCTTTTTAAACTACATTCGTAATTACCAAGTCTCAAAGTTCCCCCCATATTAACAATAGCTTTTTGATTTATCATTAAATCAATAATCTTGTTTTCACAAAGTGGATTAAACTCAGTAGAATTAGCATCCGGTAACTTACAAACATTTCTAGCAAATTCAATTATAGCAAGTTGCATTCCTAAACAAAGACCTAGAAATGCTACATTATTTTCCCTAGCATACTTAATTGCTCTAATTTTACCCTCTATTCCTCTACTACCAAATCCTCCAGGTACAATTATTCCCTTAACATCTTTAAATATTTCATCCAATGAAGAAGTAGAGTTTTCTAAACTTTCAGAATCTATCCATTTAATATTAACCTTTGTTGAATATTTATATCCCGCATGTTTTAAAGCTTCTGAAACTGACAAATAAGCATCGTGTAATTCAATATATTTTCCCACTAAAGCAACAGAAACTTCCTTTTCCAAATGTTCCGTTGTATAAACCAAATCTTTCCAATATTTAATATTAGATTTTTTTATTGGCATATCAAACTGCTTTAAAATTATCTCATCTATTTTTTGTTCATAAAGATTAAGTGGTATTTGATATATATTCTTAACATCTACAGCATCTATTATATTTTCCTTTTTAATAGAACAAAATAATGCTAATTTTTCCTTTATAGAAACAGGTGTTGCATATGGACATCTACATACTAAAGCATCCGCTCTAATTCCCATATTTCTTAAATCTCTTACACTATTTTGAGTTGGTTTTGTCTTAAGTTCCCCACTACCATACATATAAGGAATTAAAGTTGTATGTACAAAGAAAGTTTCATTGCTCCCTTTCTCATATTGAATTTGTCTTAAAGCCTCAATAAATGCTTGTGATTCAATATCACCAACAGTACCTCCAATTTCTGTTATTACAAAATCAGCTGAAGAAGTAATACCAGCTTCATATATTTTATTTTTAATCTCATTAGTAATATGTGGAACCATTTGTACTGTACTTCCTAAATAGTCCCCTCTTCTTTCTTTTTCAATTACTGAAGAATATATTTTACCACTAGTTATATTAGAAGTATAATTAAGTTCCTCATCGATAAATCTTTCATAATGACCTAAATCTAAATCAGTCTCGCATCCATCATAAGTAACAAAGACTTCACCATGTTGAATTGGATTCATCGTCCCAGGATCAACATTAATATAAGGGTCAAACTTCTGCATAAATACTTTATATCCCCTAGCTTTCAAAAGAAGTGCCAAAGAAGAAGCTGTAATTCCCTTTCCTAAACCAGAAACCACCCCACCAGTTACAAATACATATTTTGACATTAAAAAAACACCTCAAACTTTCAAATATTGAGAGTTAACTAGGCTCTTTTTAATTATACCACTACATTTACTCATACACAACTATCCAACAAAAAAACTTTACTATTTTTTTAGTAAAGTTTTAAATGTCATATTATAGAGCTACTGAAGCAAGTGTCAATATAATCATCGAAGCAATCGCTAGACAAGCAATTATCTTAAATGCCCATTTAAACCAAGTAGAATAATCTACCTTAGCAAGAGCAAGACCCCCCATAATTGCACCACAAGTAGGTGTAATTAAATTAACAAGACCATTTGCTGCTACCATAGTCATAATAGTAGTTTCAACACTGAAACCAAGTTGAACTGCTAAAGGTCCCATAATAGGTGTTGATAATGATGCCAAACCTGATGATGAAGGTACCAATACAGATAAACCAACATGAAGTAAATAATTAAGTGGTGTAAATAACACTTCTGGAACATTCTTCAATGCTTCTGCTGCATTAAAAATAATATAATTATCTAGATTAGTTGTTTTCATAAGTACTGATGCCCCACGAGCTACTGCAATAATTAAAATAACTCCTAAAATATCTTTTGCTCCTTCAAGGAAAGTATCAACGATTTCCTTTTCGCTAAATCTAGCAACTATACCGATTATAATAGCCATAACAAAGAATAGTATTGCGCCATCTTCGAACCACCACCAACCGATAGGATTACCAGATAAGAAAGTTGTCCAATGTCCAACAGCTGCTGCTTCGCTTAATACACCAAGATCAACCCAAGGAATAAATCCAATTATCATAATTATGAATGTTAAACCAAACAACCATAAAACGATTTTTTGTCTAGTTGACAATTTAGCATCTTTTGTTTGATTGTCTTCTTTAGCATATGTTTTTTCCATAGCCTTTTGTTCTTGAAGAGATAAGAATGTAGATCCTTTATTTGCTTTTACCTTCTTAGCATAATTTAATACAAACAATACTGCAATTATATAAGAAATTACCCAAAGAGCAACACCAATTGCAATTATTAATCCTTGATTAACTTGGGTACCTTCAGGTAAAGCACCAATAGCAGCACCTACCGCAAATGGATTGATAGTAGAACCTAAAACACCGACACCAGCGCCTAACAATACAGTAGCAGATGCTACTATTGTATCCATACCAGCTGCTACCATTGTAAATGATAGTAACGCATAAAATCCTACTGTCTCTTCCATCATACCATAAGTTGTACCCCCAATAGAGAATATAAACATTAAAATTGGAATAAGAATCAATTCTCTACCTTTAAGTTTTTTAACTAGTACTTTGATACCCACATCTAAAGCACCAGTTTTAGTTACTATTGCAAGTAAACCACCTAATACCAAAATGAATACACCGACATCAGCAGCATCTTCAAAACCTTTTATCGGAGCTGCTAAAACATCACTTAATTTTGCTGAAAGCACTCCACTGCCATCAACATATGATAGACATTCGCCAGTTGCAGTATCTAACTCAGCACATTCAGCACTTGGTAAAAAGTGTGTTATTATCCCCAATAAAATTATAATAATTAATATAATTGAAAAAGAGGATAACATAAACTTCTTAGTCTTTTTTGTCACTTTTTTCACTCCTTTTTAATTTTTGTACCAGCTTCACCCTTTAAAGCCATTATAGCTTTATCAAGAGAAGTAATAATAGCAACACCATTATGATTATTATTTAAAAAATCTACACAAGCCTCTATCTTAGGAAGCATACTTCCCTTAGCAAAATGACCCTCTTTAATATAATTATTAACTTCATCAACCGTTACTTCATTAAGATCTATTTGATTATCTTTATTATAATTCAAACAAACCTTAGGAACCGCTGTTAAAATTAACAATATATCTGCATTCATCAAACTAGCTAACTTAGCACTTGCAAAATCCTTATCGATAACAGCATCTATACCAGTATATCCACACCCATTCTTGATAACAGGTATTCCACCACCACCGACACTAATCACAATATTGCCATTATCCACACATTGTTTAATAACATCCAGTTCTAAGATACTGATAGGCTTTGGAGATGGTACAACTCTCCTATAACCTCTTCCAGCATCTTCAACAAACTTATAGCCCTTCAAACTAGCAATATTATCTGCCTGTTCTTGGGTATAAAACATTCCTACAGGTTTAGTTGGATTTGAAAAAGCAGCATCTTCCTTATCCACCTCTACCTGAGTAATGATTGTTGCACATTTTTTATCAATACCATTTATTCTTAAACACTTATTTATTGCTTGTTGTAAATGATAACCAATATATCCTTGACTCATCGCTCCACATTCCGCAAATGGCATCGAAGGAACATCACCACCATTTACACTAGCATAATCAAAGGCCAAATTAATAATACCTACTTGTGGCCCATTACCATGAGTAACTATTACCTCATTCCCCGCTTTAACTATATCCACAATTGACTTAGCCGTAATGTTAACAAGTTCAAGTTGCTCAGAAGGTGTTTTTCCTAAAGCATTACCACCTAATGCAACTACAATTTTACTCATACCTAATCCCTCATCGTTGCATAAATAATTGCTTTTATTGTATGCATTCTATTTTCTGCTTCATCAAACACCTTAGAATGTTCACTTTCAAATACCTCATTAGTAACTTCCATCTCTGGAATACCAAATTTATCATATATATCCTTACCAATTTTAGTATTTAAATCGTGAAATGAAGGTAAACAATGTAAGAATATTGCTCTTTCATTAGCATTACTTATAACCTCTTTATTAATTTGATATGGTCTTAATAATTTAATTCTATTTTCCCAAACACTGTCTTCTTCTCCCATTGATACCCAAACATCGGTATATAATACATCCGCATTCTTAGTACCTTCCATCACATCTTCAGTAAGATTAATACAAGATCCATTCAAAGAAGCAATTTCTCTACATTCATTAATAAGTTCTTCACTTGGCCATAATTCCTTAGGTGCACAAACTGTAAAATTAATTCCCATTTTAGCACTTACCACCATTAAAGAATTACCAACATTATTTCTAGCATCACCCATAAATACCATGTTGACACCTTCTAAATGTCCAAAATGTTCTTCAATAGTCATAACATCTGCAAGCATTTGAGTAGGATGAAATTCATTAGTTAAACCATTCCATACTGGAACTGATGAATACTTAGCTAAATCTTCCACTATACTTTGTTCAAAGCCACGATATTCAATACCATCATACATTCTACATAATACTCTAGCAGTATCAGCAATACTCTCTTTCTTACCCATTTGACTACCAGTAGGTCCTAAATAAGTAACCCCCATACCTAAATCATATCCAGCTACCTCAAAAGAACATCTTGTCCTAGTAGAATCTTTTTCAAATATCAATGCAATATTTTTACCCTTTAAATATTCATGTTTTTCTCCATTTTTCTTCTTCTTTTTAAACTCAATAGCTAAATCTAACAAATATCTAATTTCCTCTTTTGAAAAATCTAATAATTTCAAAAAATCTCTTCCTCTTAAATCCATTAGTCCTCCCTTACTAGTGGCATACTCATACATCTAGGGCCACCTCTACCTCTTGATAATTCTGCACTACTCATCTCAAACACTTTAATTCCGTGTTCCCTTAAAACTGCATTGGTAATATTATTTCTGTTATAAACAACTACTACCCCAGGAGCAATACACAAAGTATTAGTACCATCATTCCATTGTTCCCTCTCAGCAGCAATCTTATCGCCACCTGCACAAGGTATTAAAGTAATATCGATTCCTAAATATTCTTCCAATATCTTTTCTAAACTTCCCTTTTTCTTCTTAACATTAATAGTATCATTATCACCCTTAGTTATCTCAAACACTTCTAAAGTATTCATAATTCCAGGATGATACGTAAACTTATCAACATCAATTTGAGTAAACACTGTATCCAAATGCATAAAAGCCCTACATTCTGGAATCTTAAAAGCCAAAATAGTATCTACCTTACATTTATCACTATTAAACATATTCTTAGCCACAAGTTCAATCGCATCCGCACTGGTTCTTTGTGAAATACCTATTGCTAAAACATGTTCATTCAAATTAAGAACATCACCGCCTTCAATACTAAAAGCGTTATTCCTATCATAAAATTTTTCTACCTTATCAATATAATCAGGATGATAATTAAATATATATTCTGCATATATAGTTTCTCTACTCCTAGTAACAGAATACATCTTATTTAAAATTACACCTTCGCCAACAGAAGCAAAAGGATCTCTCGTAAAGTATAAATTAGGCATAGGTTCTGCCAAAAATTTAACATCTTCACTAATCAAATCAACAAGTGAATTTTCTATATCTTTTCTTGACCTATTAAGTTCACTAACCTTAACACCTTCCATTGTTTTTAAAACTAATTCCTTCATATCAGTATAACTATCTAAATAATCAAAAAAAAGATCCTTATACATAGGCGTTCTAACGCCAGCCTCATAAATAAATTGCCTAATAAAACTAGCCTTTATTTGAGGATTAGCCTCCAAAGTCTCTGCCATTAAATCTTCCAAATATAAAACCTTAATATTATTATCTCTAAGTATTTGAACAAATTCATCGTGTTCTGCTTGTGCATCTTTTAAATAAGGAATATCATCAAATAATAATCTTCCTAAAGTATCAGGAGTCAAATTCAAAAGTTCCTTACCTGGTCTATGCACTAAAACTGTTTTAAGTGGTTTAATTTCACTAGTTACATGAATCATCATATCATCTCCTATTCTACATTTTAAGTATAACACAATATTATAATTTTTTCTACACCTAATTTACATTTGCTACAAAATCTTTTAACTCTTTATTTTTAGGGTTTTCAAAAGCTTCCTTAGAAGTAGTATCACTTACAATATAACCATCGCTTAGAAACCAAACTCGCTTTGCCACTTCCTTAACAAAACCAAGTTCATGGCTAACTATTAATATTGTAATATTTAAATCAATTAACTTTTTTATCAAATTCAAAATCTCTAAAGTCATCTTAGGATCTAAAGAACTAGTAGGTTCATCAAACAAAATAATATCTGGATTCATAATCAAAGTTCTAACAATAGCCACCCTTTGTTTCTCGCCTCCAGATAAACGTTTAGGATAACTATCTTTTTTATCCAAAAGGCCAACAGAAGAAAGTAAATTTAAAGCTTTTTCAACAGCAACATTTCTATCCATTATCTTTTGTTTTACTGGAGCAAGTATTATATTTTCCAAAACCGTCATATTAGGAAACAAATTAAATTGTTGAAAAACCATTCCTACCTTTTGATGATAAAAAGAAATATTTTTAATATTTTCTCCATTAAATAATATCTCCCCACTACTAACATCACAAAGTCTATCAATACACCTTAAAAGAGTAGATTTTCCACTACCACTGCCTCCGATAATTGCAATTACATCGCCCTTTTCAACCGTAGCATTAATATTTTTTAAAACAAGTTGATCTCCATAACTCTTAGACATATTTTTAATCTCTAACATCGGATAGCTTCACCTCCATCAATTTAACTAACTTAGCCAATCCCAAAGTCATAACCAAATATATTAAAGCTACAATAATAAGTGGAAAAAAATAATCATAAGTCCTAGAAGCAATAATATCAGAAGCCTTAGTAAGTTCACTAATTCCAATATAGCCAGCTACTGATGTTTCTTTTAACAAAGTAATAAATTCATTTCCCAAAGAAGGCATAATATTTCTTATTGCTTGAGGCAAAATCACATATCTCATCATCTGAAAATAATTAAAGCCCAAAGCCTTACTAGCTTCAAACTGTCCATTATCAACAGAAATAATTCCCGATTTTATAATTTCTGAAACATAAGCCGATGAATTAATACCAAAAGCAATAATCCCTACCAAAATAACATTAATATCCACACTTTTAAAAACAACATAATATATTATCATAAGCTGTAACAATACTGGAGTACCTCTTATAATTGCCACATACCCCCTACATATCTTACTAAGCCATTTCAATTTTTTATTTCTATTATTAATATCGATTACTAAAGCAATAACAATTCCTAAAACAATACCTATCAAAGTAGCAAACAAAGCAATAATCAAAGTATTAAAAAGACCTTTAATAATAAATAAATATCTATCTTGGTAAACTAAAGTTTTATATAAATTATCAATAATCCCATAAAAGAAATCAACGATCCATCTCATAATTATCACCTTGTAAACCTAAGCACATACTCATCTATCTTGCCTTCACTAATTAATCTTTCTAATACCACATTAATCGCCTTTAATAATTCACTATTTCCCTTTTTAACAGCAATACCATAACTATCTTCAAAAACATAACCATCTATTATCTTAAGTCCATTATTAGCCCTAACAATTTCCTTAGCAGGCAATTCATCCATTACTATTAAATCTACCTTATTAGCCTTTAAATCTTCCACCATTGATAAATACTTCTTTTGCCTTACCAACGAAGTGTTAGGATATTTATCGCTAAAATACTGATCAGCAACACTCCCCAATTGCACTGCAACTTTCTTATTATAAATATCCTTTATATCATTTATATTACTACCATCTCTAACAATAACAACTTGCCTAGACTTAATATATTCATAACTAAAATCAACTTCCTCTAATCTTTCTTCAGTAATACTCATTCCAGCTAAAGCCATATCAGCCTTACCACTATTAAGTTCATTGATTATTGAATCAAAATAAACATCTTTAACCACTAATTTTTTTCCCATATAATTAGCAATCTCTTTAGCAATCTCAATATCCACACCTACTATTTCATCATTTTCATAGTATTCATAAGGGGCAAAACCAGCCTCAGTTACCATCACAAGTTGATCTTTAGAAGATGAACACCCAATTAATAAAAATAAGCAAGCAAAAACAAAAAACTTCCTCAAAATAATCCCTCCATATTATATAGAAATTATAACATAAAAAGAAAGACAACACAACAAAAAAAGACAAATATTAATTTGCCTTCTTACATCATTATTCTCTTTTTTATCTTATTTCTAGACTTGATAATATCAGAAAATACTAAATAACTATTACGAATATTAGCATTAACACCATCAACACAATTATTTCCAACAGTAATTATCTCATCATCACTCATATAATTATCAGTATCATGTGTATAATTATCAATTATCCCCTTATCATTATAACAGCCAATTTCACATCCATCACGTAAAACCAACTTACAATTCAAACCAACTACTCTAGTTTTATTAAACACATAATCCTCAATAAGTAACATTTTGTCTACAGTCTTAGAAACATTAATTCTAAACATATCATTAACATAACTAAATAATATCTCATCATCATTTGAAACAATTCTATAAGTACCATAATTTATATCACTAAATTCAATTATTTCGTCTTCATCAACCTTATTATAAACAACAATTCCTAAATTGGTCTCATAGTAATCAAAATGTCCCATTTTTCTCTTTATTCTTTTAAAAAGCCGTTCTAACTCTAGTAGCGAATTTTTATTCACTTTAAAAACCTCTTTCTTATTTTTATTGCAAAATCATTATATATAATTAAATATAATAATAATACACACATATTATACCAAAAAACAATATAAAAACCAATATAAGTATGTAAAATCAACTTAAAAAAGACATACCAATAATTTTTAATTACCATCTTAGTTCTTTAATAGTAATATTTAATATTATATTATTAATATCATTAAAGAATAAACATAGTTTTAAATTGCATATTTTAACCTAATATTAAAAAATGTTAGCACAGATATACCAACATTTATTGTTTTTTTACCGTCAAACAATAACAAACCCCTTTAGGTGCTGTTATTCTATTATTTGGATTCAAAGTATTATAATTATCAAAATAATTATTAGTCATTTCTTCATTATTTAAATGTTCATAAATTAACAGTCCATTATCTGATAGCATTTCTTCTATTTCTTTATATGAATATTTAGATTTCATCTCCTCTTTTGCACCACTTGCTAATTTTTCATTTATTTGCGTTTCTTTACTATCCTCATAAGTTGGATAATCAAAAACTATACTACTACCATTACACAATAAACTAGAAATACTTTGAATCGTATTATAAAAATCCTCTTTTGTTAAATAATAACTAATTCCCAATAAACTACTAAATGATATTTGATTTTTATCATAACTACTATCTATAATATCATTAATCCAATTTCTATTTGTAAAATCGCATCTAATAAAATTAACTTTTGAACAATCCAATTTATTATTATCCAATCTTCTAATTTTATCTTCTATCATTTTACTTTTATCAATCTCAAATACTTTTAAATTACCTATATCATTTCTATAAGCAAAAGTATCATAACCAGATGCAAAAATTAAATATTGTTTACATCCGATTTTAATCGCATTTAATAATGACTTTTCGCCAAAAATACTCCTTCCTAAAACTGATGGAGATAATTGTTTATCAACTATCCATCTTAAAGCATCTTCTCTTGTTCCTAAAAAGTTAGGATTAAAAAACTTAATTCCATTTGACATATTATTAGCAATAGAATTATATTCTTCACTACTTAAAATTTTTTCTGCAATATTATCACTAAAAATTCTATACTTATTATTTTTATAATGATAACATCTTGCAAAACAACTTATTAAAGCTGTCATATTTTTTTCTTCCATTTTTTATCACCTCTAATTCTTAATACACCTATTTAATATAAATTACAAGTCTTGAAAAAATAACAATTTTATGGTAATATAAAAGCATAAATAAAGAAGAAATTTTATTCAAATTTCTTCCCAGGCCGTTGACAAAGTCGGTTTTTTAAACCGGCTTTGTCATACGGCTTTTTATAATTCCCACTTTAATATATAAAAAGAGCAATTTTTAGATTCTTAAAACCTAAAATTACTCTAAATTTGATAAACTACTCCCACTATTACAAAACTAAATTTTCTAATTTTTTAAAATAAGCAGTTTGTCAACAGTCTGAGAAGAAATTTTATTCAAATTTCTTCCTTTTTCTTTTTTATTGCCATATATTAAACTAATTCTTTTTTTTCATATCTAATAAATGTTCCACCAATAAATAATAATGTTATAAATAAGCTTATGATAATCATTAAAGGATTGATCGATATATTCACAATAACATTTCTAACATCTGCTAATGTATATACAGTAAAATACTTAAAAAATTCTGTAACTTCATTAATTTCAGATAAGATTTGCAAAAAATAACTTGCTAAAGCTATACCCAAACTTAATCCAAAAATCTTTTTTGTTTTATGAGAAAAAGTTGATACAAATAAATTTATAGCAAAAAGTGGTAATGCAGATAATAATGGCGTAATGCTCAATAATACATATTGTTTTTTATCAAAGTCACCGCTTAATCCTAAACAAATATAATTAAATATTCCAATTATCAATATCATTAAAATAATATATATAAAGCCACAAATTACCTTTTGGAATAAAATACTTCTTCTTTTAATTGGTAAAGAATTTAAATATTCAATAGTCTTATCACTTTCTTCTTTTAGTAAAATATTTGAACCCAATATTGAAGCATATACTCCTGTTAATAATAAAACAAATATAAAACCTTCAGTCTTTAACCATCCAAAGGCTGTATCCATTGAACTTATATCCATATTAAATGCCTTTAGCATTTCTTCTGGGAACATTTTTATCATTTCATCAATCATTTGAATATTATCACTACTAATAATTGATGGATAAATTGAAAATACTGCCAAAAACAATACTACTAAAATTGTCGTCCATATTAAAAAACTTTTAAAATTAATTTTTAATTCTCTTCTTAACATATTGACCTCCTACTTATAATACTCCATAAATAAATCTTCAATAGTCATTTCTTCTATTAGTAATTTATTTATATTATATTTTGAAATTATAT
>OMEK01000085.1_pt1 | contig 41325 bp, 33 predicted proteins | sample 1645351 | NCBI WGS metagenome assembly OMEK01 (sample SAMEA103958146, study PRJEB25191) | human gut metagenome
TCGGTATCACGTCCGGTCGGCTTATGAAATTTTCAAGGTACGTTTCCCATAAAGAAAAATACCGCCCACGCAGCGCAGCGATGATTTTGTCGGGTGAATCGGCGGCAAAATGAATCGGGTGTGTTGCGGGGCGGTTGATCTTTCAGGGATAATCCACGGTGAGGCAGTGTTCAAAATGAACAGGACCACATCTTGTGGATGGTTTTAGACCAATCCACAAAATCAGTGGGATTTGTGACAGAGAATATCATGGTTCGCAAGGCGCGTCAAGATGGTTTTGAAAAATTTATTGTGGTAAAGCGGTGATAGTAGGACTTATAGGAGGCTGCTTGAGCTGTTTTTTTCTATTTACAGCTACAATGATAGCCATTGGGGGATTGTGATTGGTCAGGGCTGAAAAGGGCTTTCATAATTTGCTGCAGCGCATCATGTCCTCGACGCTCCCAGCGTCCTCAAAGGACGATTTGATGGGTGTGTAGGGATAGATGGGTGGCTTTCCATCCACCACTTCAGGAGGCGCATAAGCCGCCTGAGAGCGGATGATCGGTTTGAGTTTTTGAATGCTGCCCATCGGATTCAGGGCAAGACTGATCTTCACTGCATCATCGACCCGGCGCATATTCTCCGGGGAAAGGTGTCCGACAAACTTCAGGACACGGCTTTTATCAATGGTGAAAATCTGTTCTGCCTGAACAATGGACGGCTTCAGGCCATCTTCTTCTACCTGACAATGCGTTGCCTGTGTTACTTTCTTATCTGTCTTACTTGTCAAAGCCGCGACAATCAAAGTCGGAGAGTAGATGTTGCCGACATCATTTTGAAGAATGACTGCTGGGCGGGCACCGTTTTGTTCGGAGCCAACGCCTGCCTCCAGTTTTACAAAATAGATGTCTCCGCGTTGGAACTTCCAATTCGATTCCAAGTGCGAGCCTCCATTCTGATATGCAAAAGCCCGCTGCTTTTTTGCAGCGGGCTTTGCTCAATTCATGGTGGTAATTGATTTTAGGGATTCTATCGCATCCCTGCGGGTGAATGAAAACCGGATTCAGCGCGGCATGACAACGTAGTCGTAGCCACGCCGGGTCTGGCAGACCGTGCAGGTTTCCATGCATCTGTCCTTATTCGGCACAATGGCGATCTTGAACGCCTTGGTTTCAACGTAGTGCCGGAGGCAGACACCGCAGAGGGTACGGATGGACTTGACCATCGCAGGAGTCAGCTTCATCTCATGGTAGATCTGACGCTCTTTGATGGTAGGATTCAGTTCATCCATAGGCTTACCTCCTATGTGTAATTAAAAATAAGCGGGTAGTTATGTAAAGAACAGGAGCAACCGAAGACTGAAAACAGCATCCGGCTGCTCCTGATAAAATATGTTTAGGTCTCTCATATTCGCCCTCGGCTCCCTGAGAGTGGGGAATCATCTGGCGGCGGGCTTGTACCGCTCCATTGGCATCTCAACCACCCCGTCTACTTTCTGACCGGGCCGCGAATTACGGAAGTATCATTGTTCTGAGTACCAGACGACTGAACTATTCAGCTTTCAAGGTCCGTGAGTGTGGACATATCACCAGCGGCGAGAGCCGTCTGGTGAATTGTCCCCTCACTTACGAGCCATCGAGAAGCCTCAATCTACACCCAAAAATCCAAACTTCTTCAAAAATTTAGTGATTTTCAAGATTCGCTTGCTAATATTTTGCTGTGCAATGCCATAAACTTTAGATAATTCTACGGTACTATATTCGTCGCGGAAATACAGCGTGATAAGCCGAAGTTCTTCATCGGAGAGTTTTTCTAACCCTTCTTGCAAACGCTTGTCTTTGATTTCGCCTACCCATGCAAACCGAGTCCGGGTCTCGTGGTAAGTATCGGTTACAGCAATTGCCTTTTCATACTGCTTAAAGTCAGAAGATTTCCTTCCCGTGCTGTCATCACCATCGTCAACGATTGCCAGTGTGTTTGCAACGTAGGAACGCTCACTATTGAGAACGCCCAAATCAAAATCATACATGGCTTGGATTGCATCTTCACTCATTCCCGCCTGTTGGTACTGCACACGCAGCCGTTCCCACTTTTTGTTCAGTTTTCGACGTTCGTTGCCGTTATTAAATTCCATTGTTGACCTCCAAATTTTCGATAAGGCGTAAAAAATTGAAAATTTGGAGATTCTAGGGATACTTTGCGGCCAGCTCCAGCCACGAAAAGAGGGCAAAAAGAAACATGAAGTGTCCTTTCCGCTGGATGCGGAGGATGAGGATACTTCACTGCTGGACAGGATGCCAACTTTTCTTTGGCGCAAAAAATAAGACGCATTAAAGAAAAGGGTACAGACACTGTTTTCCATCCGTAGATGGAAAGCAATATGAGTATCCTCAGCCTTTAATGCATCTCAGGCTTTCGATATATTTTTCTTCGTTACAGATCAAAAGCGGTTTATCCGGCTAAAAAAGGACAAAAAAATAAAGCCCTCGCAGCCAGACAACAAGGCTTTGACTTGCCTTGTTATCATAGCACACGAGGGTCTTATAGAAGTCACATGACGGTCTTATGAAAGTCACATGGAACGATTTTAGAAAAAATAAGGTCACACAGAAGTTGTATGAAGGTCACACGAAAGTCGCATGACGCAACTACGTTATTTTATCGTTCGAGTGAGTTGAGTAGTTTCTGGTATTCATCTTCGGGCAGCTTTTGCTTCGCAGCCGCAAGCTCGCCCGCTGCCATCTCGTCCATGTGCTGCTTCTGGTACGAGCGAATAAGCCAATAGTAGGCTTTTGTGTTTTCCGGCGCGATGGTCAGGGCCAGTGCAGCATCCCGATGAAGCAGATCGTATGCGTGGAAGTCCATCAACTGCTTCAGCAGTTCATTAACTGTACTCATAAATGCGAGGTGGTATCGGTTTGCGTAGTGAACCAGCCAGTGTTCGCCATTGGCAGCAGAAAGAAGTTTGCCCTGATACAATGATGCCGCTTTTTCGAGCAATCTCACCTTATTTATAGCAGAAGTGGCTTTTGCGGCCGCAATGCACAACTCATCGAACCGCTGAAAGTCGGTCGTGATATGGAGGTCGGGGTTGAATTGGTAGCCAGACGGCGTGGAGAGAATCAGCTGTTCATCCGAGATAATACTGAATGCCTGCCGCAGCCGGTAAACGAGCTGTTTGACCTTTTTTCCGGGTTCGTCCTTATCCTCCAGTTCTTCTGGCCAGATTTCCTGTACGATTTCCAACGATGAAAGGGCTTTCTTATTGGAAAGCAGCATAAAGGTCAGCAGACGGCTGATTTTAGGAGATTTCAGGTCGGACTCCGGCAGGACACCGTGGGAAGTGTGGATTTTCAATTCTCCGAACAAGCTGATGAAGACATCATGGCTGCTCTTGATATTTTCTGGCGAGATTGCCATGCTCAGACTGTCAGCCATTCGCTTATCGTTGTATGCCGCCAGTAACACATAGGCCAGAAGTTTAAGCATACTGGTCTGATGGATGTACCGCTGAGGATTGCGAACAGCAATCAGGGCGATTTGCCGAGGCTCCAAAGGAATTGCAAGGACAGACTTGATTCCCAGACGCTCATAGAGTTGGTACTCATCTGGATAGAGGTCTTTAACTTCTTCGGCATCGGGCACAACCATGGGAGTTCCTCTGCGCACTGCCTTTACCCAGCGGTCGAGAAATTCAGACGATTCAAACTCATTTGTAAGGATAGTAGTTTTATCTTCTTGGCATTCATTGTGCCACCAGAGTGGCTTCCACAGCCCCAAATCCAGATCAACCTGAATCAGACCGCACCAGTCGGCATCATAGAATTTACAGGCCGCTTCCATGACGCAAAGTGCCACCTCTTTTGGCGGCAGGTGGCGATAATACAGCTGCGTTTCCAGATTGTTCATTGTGTTTTCAAAATCAAGAGCGCACTGGATATTCTCGGAATCAGGACTTTCGCACACCTGATCAAGTTGCCGCATAACAATACCTCCTAAACAAAAAGCAGCATCCGGGCCTTCTCCATTCGATACGGTGAATCCCTGATGCTGTCTATATAAAAGCCATCTCTCCACCGCATAAGCTGAAGAACGCCCCATCATTTTGCTTTCAAAAGCAAAAACCGCCTGTGAGTTGAAATCTTCACAGACGGTTCTAACATGGTAGAGGGATAAAATTATCCCATTCAAAAAGCAATCGGCTGTCATGACCTCGTATATGAGATTTTAGACCCATTTGGCTTTGTGTTCCTATCTTTCGGTAGGTTTACCAAGTATTAAGTTCTTTGATAATTTACTTTTTTACGATTGTTTTTATAAAAGCCGTAAGTGCATTGATCTGCTCGGCATCGAACTGTTTTAGCTGGTCAACAAGTGCATTCATTCCATTGGAGGTTTCCTCGCCGAAATTAAAAAATTCTTGTGGAGTAATGTTGAAATATTCGCAGATGTAAAAGAAATTTGCCATCGTCGGAAAGGCAGTACCACTTTCGATTGCACGAATATAGCCGGGATTCTGCCCGATTGAGAGGCTCATGTCTCTTGCAGACACACCCTTCTGTGTGCGCAGCTCAGTAAGCCTCTTAGAAAACTGTTCTTCGTACATGGCCACCACCATCCTTCTCAACTCTATTGTAGTCGAGAGCATAGCCGAAACCGAACGATTAAATCTATTATTTTTAATTGATATAATCAACTACCTGTGATAGACTAAAAGAAAATGGAAAAAATAAAAACCATGAATTTTTACATTCATGGTTTGTGTTTCCTGTCGCAGAGTAGCTTACTCTGCGATACCGACAACAAAATTACCTTGAATCGTTTGATATTTCGAAACGACGGCTTATTTGACGGAGATGAAATCGGCCAACTGTTCCATTGTTTCTCTCTTCAACTCCAACGAAGGATGAACATACCGGTTCATTGTGATGGTAACAGATGAATGCCCCAAAATCTCACTCAGAGTTTTGATGTCGATTCTCGCTTCCACACAACGGGTAGCGAATGTGTGCCGAAGAACATGAAAATTTCGATTTTCTAGACCACATGCCATGAGAATCTTATGAAACCGGCGCTGAACGCAGCGTGGTTCAATCAGCCTAGATGACGAGCCACTCAGAAAGTAACCGGTCTTGCCTAACGGGTACATATTCAGATATTCAAACAACATATGCGAAACCGGAATCGTCCGATTTGCAGAGCTGCTTTTGGGGGATGAAATGAGTATATGTGTTTTTTGAGATTCAGGTATTCGAGTCTGAATGCGCTGCATCGTTTGGCAAATACAAAGATTTCTCTCAGAAAGAGAAATCTTGTCCCATGTCAACGCACACAGCTCTCCGATTCGGATACCAGTGAACAGACATAAGAGGATGCCGAGATTCAGACAATCGGGGTGGCCTATTAGATATTTCTGAAGCGTCAACTGTTCGGACAAGCTCAAAACGGGCAAGGGTTTCGGTGTTTGTTTTATCCGTATGTCAAAAATCGCAGAGTCTACTGGTATGTTCTGAGCCTTTGCGTAATGCAAGATACGGCGAAGAACAGAAAGAATGTCAGAAACCGTTTTAGTCGAAAGAGCTGTTCCATCCCTTTTACCATGTGTTTCAATCTCTTTACAAAAATCCAGCACATGTTCCTTCGTAATGCTCTCGATTTTTGCTGTCTGGAAATACGGCATCAGATAACACCTTATTAGAGTGCGATAACGGATATAGGTTGACTCTTTAAAGCTTGTTGAAAAGGTATCAAGCCACTCTATAGAGAAGAACTCAAAGACTGAACCTTTACTCATCTCTTTAGAATTAGGGGCGTTGCCTTGAAGTCGAATCACATCCTGCAAACGGTTACGTGCTTCGTGATACGATGATGCATACAAATAGCCATATAAAGGTTTACCTTGAGCGGTTCGCGACTTTATGTAGCGTGCTTCCCACCGGCCATCCTTTCTTTTGTAGATGTTCAATCCTTTCCTTGACATCGAAATCTTCCTTTCTCTTTTGTCGACGGCTTATTGGACGGAGTATACAATTAAATTTTATTATTTTTGGCAAAATCGTCGATTGTCTCTAACATTTTTCTGCATCTTCTCAGGTTTTGAGCCTCTTTCTCTTGACCGTATGAATGATTGGCGGTAAAATTTAGTTGAAAAATCCTGTCGCAGAGTAAGCTACTCTGCGACAGCAAGATGGTACACTTATGCTCAATGCAAAAAGTGAGGTTGACAACATGATTGTTCGGGTAGGTTTTTTAGATAAGGACGAAAACTATATTGCACGGCTTGCAAATTATTATAGTGCACACGCTAATGAGACCGTGCAGTTTGAAATCTATCTTTTCACGAAGGAAGAGGCTTTGCGGAAGCAATTGTCGAGAGGTGGGCGGATGGATCTTCTGGTTGCGGAGGAAGATCTCCTGCCAGAGCCGGAAGAGTACAGCCGTAATATGGAGCTTGCTTTCTGGAGCACGGAGAAACACGAGCAGAAACGAAACGGATATCCGGTGGTCTTCCGTTACCAGAAGGCCAGCGAGATCTTCCGGGAATTTCAGAGCATGGCGGCAAAACGCGGCCATGGAGCATCGAGCTTTGAGATGCAGGCGAATGGACAGGTCGTTCTGTTTATCAATGGAGCAGGTGGTGCAGGCAGCGGCACAGCGGCAGCGGGCTGTGCGGCGGCAATGGCGGCACAGGGGAAAAATACGGTCTGCTTCACACTGAAACAGAATGCGTGCAACGATTCCTTTGATATATGCGGAAGCTCTATGACGGATGTGATGTATGAGATTAGCATGTGGCGTCAGCTGGGCGGCAAAGACCAAGGACAGTTGCAGATGAAATTGCAGAGTATGCTGAAGCAGGACAACGAAACTGAGGTGTATTCTTTCGCACCGTTCGACCTTCCTGTCAGTGCGATGAATTTTGATGCGGAAAGTGTAGAGAACCTGATACAAGCAATCAAGGGTATCTGCGAACGATGTGTCATCAGTGCGGACGGCACGCTCTCCCCGATGCTGCTCAAACTGATTCGTCTTGCGGATTGGACAGTCATCGTCAGTGACAGCACAGCAGAAGGAAACGAAAAGAGTAGTAAACTGCTGGATTCGCTGGAAGCCATCGACAGCATGGACGAAAAATTGATCGTCGGTAAGATGGGCGTAATCTTTAATAGGTTCGGCTCTACGGGCCAAAAACTGGCACTGCCAAAGTATGCAAGTGAACTGGGGACGATTCCACGCTATCAGAATGCGGATAAAAAGCGCATCATCCGGGAATTGCGGATGAGCAGTGTCTACTCCCGGATGATTTGACGACGGTAAGGAGGAACAGATGACAACAGAGGAACTGAAAGACCTTCGCACCAGAGTCTTGGAAGCCATCAACCGGGAGTTACAGCCCACGCGGATGACCGATGAAGAGTTGCTGAAAGCAATCACCTCTTTGGTGGATCGAGAAAGCAGAGGAGATTATCTGCTTCCAATTCAGAAGATGGATACGGTCAACAGCATTTATAAAATGTATCGCGGCCTTGGCGGTCTGCTGGATTCCATCCTTGCGGATGAAGATATCACGGAGGTCATGATAAACGGCCCAGACAATATTTTTGTGGAGCGCAAGGGTCGTTTGACCCGGGTGGATAAGCATTTCAAGGATGAACAGGAACTTCGCCGTGTGATAGATCTGATCGTTGGTAAGGCACATCGTGAGGTCTCGGAAGCAAATCCTATCGTGGATACCCGTCTGGAAGATGGCAGTCGTGTGAATGTAGTGCTTTCGCCGATTGCACTGAGCGGTTCTACTGTTACCATCCGAAAGTTTTCCAAGCAGCCTATGACCATGGAAAAGCTGCTGGAATACGGCTCCATCACCCCGGAGGTTGCACAGTTCCTTCAAAAATTGGTAAAAGCACGATATAACATTTTTATTGCAGGCGGTACAGGCAGCGGAAAAACGACATTCCTGAATGCCCTTTCCAGCTACATCCCTCATGATGAGCGTATCATTACCATTGAGGATTCTGCAGAGCTACAAATTACGCAGATCCCCAATATCGTGCGCCTTGAGACACGCAATGCAACGGCATCTTCGGGAGAAAGCAAAAAAATCGACATCCAGAGCCTGATCCGTTCCAGCCTGCGTATGCGTCCGGACCGCATCATTGTGGGCGAGGTTCGCGGCGCAGAGGCACTGGATATGCTTCAGGCCATGAATACGGGCCACGATGGAAGCCTTTCGACCGGACATGCGAACTCAGCGGAGGATATGCTGAGCCGTCTGGAAACGATGGTGCTGCAGGGCGAGGCGGCCCTTCCGCTGAAAGCTATCCGGCAGCAGATATCCAGTGCGGTGGATATCATGATCCATCTGTCCCGCCTGCGCGACCACAGCCGCAAAACGATGATGGTCAGTGAGATCCTCCCGCATCTGGACGAGAACGGTGATATCAGACTGAATCCGCTGTTTGAGTTCCGGGAGGACGAAAACTCTACGCTGCAGCATGTTTCGGGAGCGTTGGTGCGGACAGAAAATCCCATGATACAGACGGACAAATGGACACGTGCTGGCTTCCTGCTGGAAGACATCCCGACAGCAAAGTAAAAGTGATTGGGAACAGAGAGGAATGATCGGATGAAAAAAGAACAGAATGCGGAAAAGACAAAAGTCAGAAAGCTCGCCAGAACGAAAGAAAAAGTCTCCCAGTGGACGACGAATCCACTGAACGAAAAGGTTCTGGATTACCACAACTATGAGATGACAAAGAGCGAATCGGTGCTGTATTTCGTGGCGGCATTTCTGGTTGGCGGTGTGGTGAGTCAGTTTTTCTATGGCGGTCTGTTTCAGGAGGACGGTGTGCCGACACTGCTGACGTATATCAGCAATTCGGCGGCCTTTGTAATAGTGGGATTGCTCGTTGGCAAGGTATTCCTTCCTGTGCGCAGCCGCCAGCTGGCAGAAAAACGCCGGGATACGCTGCGGCGGCAGTTCCGCGATATGTTGGAATCGTTGACCGCTTCTTTGGCGGCTAACAGCACTGTGCGCGATGCGTTCAGCTCGGCGTATACGGATATGTGTATGCAGTATTCTGATGATGCGTTGATCTCCAAAGAGCTGGATCAGTTCCGCCGTGCAGAGCAGATCAATGTGACACTGAATGTCATGATGGATGATTTTGCTAAACGCAGCGGCGTGGAGGAGATACAGGATTTTAATAATGTATTTCAGGTCTGCTACGGCCCCGGCGGTAACATGAGCCGCGTCATCAACCAGACCCACGATATCATCTGCGAGCGGATGGAAGTGGAGGATGAAATCCAGGCGAAGATCCATGCAAATGAAATGGAGCTGAATATCATTATGCTGGCTCCGGTGCTCATTGTTGCGCTGATGCGTAGTGCCAACGAGACATTTGCACAGAATCTGGCTTCTCCGGTAGGCGTTGCAGCTGTGACAGGTGCATTGGTACTGTTTGCCATCGCCTACATCTGGGGACAGAAAATCATTGCGGTGAGGTAAAGAGGAATGCTGATTGTAAAAATGATTTGTCTGGCGATAGGCACGGTCTTGGCAGTTCTTTTTATCCTGCTGACGATGCGCGGCAAAAAAGAGGACTGGCGCATTGAGGGTGTGCCGGAAAAAGAATTCAGCGATAAAGAACTGTGGGCAGCTGGGTTTGCCATGCAGCAGATGCCGATGTTTTCGATGGATTCGGCAGTGGGCAAAAAGATGATATCGGCCTCGGCTATCCTGCATCCTGAAAACGGTGGGCGCTTTGTGGAATACTGGGCGCGGCTGTACTGGGCACGAACCTTATCAATGTCCCTGCTGGTGCTGGCTTTGGCATTCTGCGCCGCTGTATTCATGGATGGCTATATGCTGTTTGCTGTGCTGGTGGCAGGTGTTGCCATGGTGGCAGTTATTTATTCCAACGGCGCAAATGAGATGAGCAATCAGCTCCAGAAGCGCAGCACGGAATGCATGATGGAGTTTTCCAATGTGGTATCCAAGCTAACTCTGCTGATGAACTGCGGTATGATTCTGAAAGAGGCGTGGTATATCGTTGCAAAAAGCAAGCAGGGCATCATTTATGAGTTGATGCAGGAAGCCTGCCGTGAAATGGACAACGGTATGGCCAGCGCAGAAGCAATCTACAACTTTGGTGTCCGCACTGGTTCGCCGGAAGTGCGCAAGTTTGCAAGCATCATTATCCAGAACATCGAAAAGGGTGGGTCAGACGTGACCGCTGTGATGCGCCAGCAGGCCGATGAGCTGATGTCCCAGCGGCGGCAGATGTTGCTGCGCAAGGGCGATGATGCCGCTGCACAGCTGCTGGCCCCCACGACTATCGTTCTGATTGGTGTAATTCTCATCATCATGGTGGCAGCCATGTCCGGCATGGATATGGCGATTTAAAAGTGGATATAGGCAGACCGTCTGCTTATATAAATAAATTCTCAGGAGGAATATTTTATGAATAAGTTTATAAACAAGATCTACATCAAGGCATTGGTCGGCGCTAACATGGCAAAGAACGAGCTGCAGAAAATGCGTGAAGAGGACGAGGGCCTCGACATCATCATCACCATTATCCTGGTGGCTGTTGGTCTGGTCTTGGTTGGCATTTTGGTGAACTATGCAAAGAAAATCGTCAGCACTGCAGACTCTCAGGTAAATCAGATTGGCAACACGGTTGGAGGTTTGAATTCGACTGTTAAATAAAGTAAATAGTTGAATATAAATCTAAGCGAATCTTGCCTTTTGCGGGGTAAGATTCGTTTCCCATGGGCCGTGCTCTTATTATGGGTGCGACCTATGGGAAACGAAACAAATAAACAATATATATGAGGAATCACAATGGAATGGATCGTTGCGGGATGCGGAGCAGTATTGACCCTTGCGGCAGTCTGCATCGCAAGAAAGAAAACAGGACTAGAACCATCTGACCGAAAAAAGTGGCTGGCGGCGCTTCTGCTAGCTGGTGTGGGCGGTTTTGCGAGCGGCTTTTTGTTGATATTGCGTGTGGGCACATACCTGCCCAATCTGCTGCGGTTGTTGCTGCTGGGGGCGTTCCTTGCGGCGGCGGCTTATACGGATGCCCTGAGCCGCCGGATACCGAATCAGGTCGTGCTTGGTACGGCGGCGGTGTTTGCAGGATGTACGCTCCTGGATTTCCTGTTCAGCGGGATGGATGCGGTTGCTATGATGGTAAACGGACTTGTTTCGGCAGGTGTGTTTTTCTTGGTGTTCTTTCTGGTCAGAATGGCTTCGCACGGCGGTGTCGGATACGGCGATATAAAGATGATCACCGCAGCAGCCCTTATCTTTGGCGTTTACGGGACTTTCAGCTTTCTGCTGACATCACACGTTGCGGCGGCACTGGTGGCAATCGTGCTGTTGATTTGCAAAAAAGCATCCCGTAAGGATGGATTGCCGTTCGGGCCGTTCTTTTATCTGGGGTATCTGGCAACGCTTCTGATGGGAACATTTTGAGCAATAGGAGGAATTAAAGGATGAAAAAAACGCGGCTGGTTGCATTGGTGGCGCTTGTGGCAGTCTGTATTGCAGGCTGGACGGTTTTGGGCATGAATGCAGTGAGCGAGGTCAAAACACAGAAAGATACTGTGGCGGCAGCGGAATATTACCGCGGCAAAAAGCTGTTCCAGCTTTCGCTTCAGAATTACATGAGTGCAATCGGTAACAAGCCCACAGAAGCACTGTATGATGCCTACATCGCCACCTGTAAGGAATATTATGAGGACTGTGCCACGGCGAATGTCCGCAGCATCGAAGAAGATGCCTATGCGGCGGCTGTGGCAGAGTATCCGGCTCGGGCAGACTACTGGGAGGCTTATGTGCAGCTCTATTATGAGGACGGCGATTACGACTCGGTGGTAAGGACGCTGAAACAGGCAGATGCGGCAAAGATACCGTTCAATGATGCAATGATGCAGTACTGGAATGAGGCTTACTACGCCTGCAATGTGTCCAATTCGAGCTATCTTTCGGTGCAACTGGCTGGAATGGATGGTGTGTACCTTGGATGGGATGGAGAAAAAAATGTCCTTTTCAGCAGCGCAGACGGCGAACTGCTGGACCGGGATTATGTCTTTGTCGGCCCGGTGGGACAGAGCACTGTGGTACTGTGTTCGGATGAAAAAGGCGAAAGCTTTGCCTTTCAGCTTAGCCAGAATCTGATGGTTGGCCGCTTTATGGCAGAAATCGAAGAAGGCAACGGATACGGCGATGGACTGTTTCCGGTGAAGCTGAAGGGCCGCTCTGACTGGAGTTATATCGATATCAACGGCACGGAATACCTGAATGGTTATCAGATGGCAGGTATGTTCCAGAACGGAAAGGCACCTGTCCGGACACAGAACGGTGAGTGGATCTTTGTGGATCAGAGCGGTGCACAGCAGGGTAGCAGCTATGAAGAAATCCAGCTGTCGGAGAATGGTTCGTGGCTGGTCGGCGGTGTGTTCCTCGCAAAAGAAAACGGCGTATGGAATTTCTACTCGGAAAGCGGCGAGAAGCAGGGAGCACTGGATGCGGATGCGGTCGATCTGAACCGAGGCAGCGGTCTTGCCTTTTGCAAGAACGGCAAATGGGGTTTTGCGACAAATGACGGAAACGTAGCCATCGAGCCGGAATATGATAAGGCAAAGAGCTTTTCCGGCGGCGTTGCAGCGGTGTGTACCGATGGCAAATGGGGCTTCATCAATGGAAATGGTACGCTGGTGATCGATCATCTTCTGGCAGATGCGTCGTATTTTGATGCAAACGGAGTCTGCCCGGCCAGAGTGCTGGACAGCGATGTTCAGCAGATGCTGAGCTGGCGCGTAGAACGCAGCTGAGCCGCAGGAGGTATACCATGAAAAAGTGGTGGAAAGAAAGCGCCCTCCGGCAGCAGGAGAACGGCATGGAAGCAATCGAGGGCCTGCTGGTGATCACCCTGATGCTGTTTGTGCTGTTCTATATCTGGGCGTTTGGTTTTTTGATGTACCAGAACTGGGCTGTGCAATATGTCGCAACTGATACAGCATCCCGTATTGCGCAGACGTATGGGTACTCGAGTTCGGACCCGATTACTGGTTATATCAGTCATGCGACGAGAGTCAGCCTCAGTCCATACAGATATAAAGATGACGAAGAAGAGAAAATTCAGGATGTCAATGCGAATCGGGCTGAAAAATATGCGCGGTATAGTCTGAAAAAAGCAGGATTTGCAAAAGAAAAAGGACTGGATATAGAAGTAACGACTGTGAAGGACGCACTTGCAGCAAGCCACGTGGAGGTCAAAGTAACTGCACAGTATGAAATCCCGTTTGGATTTGCAATGAAGTATTTTGGGCAGAGTCCTTATCGGGAATTTACGGCTACGGGCCGGGCGGTCTGTCTGGATATACAGCATTATATCTATACGAATAAGAGCCTGGATGCAATGGAAGATGCGATTGGTGCGGGAGTCAGTTCGAGCGTAATAAAAACGGCGGAAAAAGTCATTTCCATTATACGTTCTGGATTCAAGGCGCTGAAAAAATAATAAGGGCGAAACATAAGATAAGTAACTACGTGTGAGGGGAAAAATATGTTTGAACTGAAAAAGCACGTGAAAGAGCGGCTGATAAAAAGAACAGAGGGTATTATTTCGCTTCTGCTGATAGTATTGCTTGTTCCGTTTTATTCAGTAGCTGCTATTCTGGAAGAAGTGGGGCGGTATCAGAGCGCTTTGCGAGGGCTGGATTCGGCGATCAGTTCCAGTGAGATGTCGGTGCTTGCACAGTACGATCAGTTTTTGATGGACCGCTTTGCATTGTTGGCAATCGATCAGAATAAAAACATTGATCAGCAGTTTTTGTCTTACTTGAAAAAGCAGGATACACAGGATACGCGTTCGTTTTCTCTTTCAAATGCGCAGACCAAGGCCACGGGCGTATACCCATTGGCAGATATCGAGGTATTGTACCAGCAGATCAATGAATTTTCAACGTATACCGTTCCTACAAAGCTTATTCTGGAAGGTGTGAATTTTGACAATATTGTTTCTCAGCTTGAAGGCTACAGCACAACGGTGAGCAATGTTATCAAACAGCTGAATTCTGTAGGTTCGAGCCTGCAGGGCGGGTTGGATTCGTACAATGCCCAGAAGGAGGCCAGCGAGCAGCTTGATGCAGTGACCAAGACAACGGGCGAATATGCTGAGTCGTATAACAGGTTCAAAAATGCGATGGACAGCTTGATCGAGCATAAAAAAACAGAGCGGCCTGAAAATGAGAAAGAAGCGGCGCAGTGGGACGAACAGCTGAAAAACCTGCTTCAGGAAGCCAATACAGCCAAGGATGATTATCAAAATCAAATCGACAAGGAACGGGATGGAATATCCAGCCTGGCTAAAAAATTCGATACGGCAGCAAGTAAGGAACGCAGTGCGTATGATACTCTTGTGGATGGAGTGACAACTGCCGTATCGACCAAGCAGGCAAGCGAAAAGGATGTTCTGAATAAAAACATTCAGGATAATAAAGGTGTGATAAAGGAAATCGACCGCCAGCTCGCTGCATTGGGTGACGATCCACAAGGAGAAAATCGGGAAGAAAAAAGACAGTTGAAAGCTTTGAGGGACCAGGTACAGGAGCGAATAAATGAGGACACGGACAGCATAAATAAGATTGCAAATGAAACGACCAGCATGAAGGAAATTACAGATGAGCTGAAAACGGGTGATAACGCAAAGGATGTTCTGGAGGACTATAATTCAGAGGCATGCGTGGATTCGTTGAAGGGCCTGAACGAAGAAATGGAATTTCTGAAGGGGATGGACCTGGAAACCATGAATGCGGACAGTCTGGAAAATCTGGCCGGAAAGCTTCATCAGGTGGACTTGAGCAAGTTTTCAGACACGAGCAGCTACAAGGAACTCTGGAATAATGTGCGCCAGTCTGTGGGACAGGAGAGCATACAGGGCGTTCCGATGGATTTTATCGATGGCATTTTTGCTCTATTAAGTATTGACACACTCTACGACGAAGATCTGAACAGCAAAATAGATTTGAACTATTATGGAAAGCTTCCGAGTCAGAGGATTCGCTCTGCGCAAGAATACTCACTGGATTCGCCATTTGAAAAAGAAGACCAGAAAACAGCACAGGATAATCTGAATAAAATCGGACTGCCGATTTCGGAGGCGGACTCTGTAGAGCTGGATGGCGGCATCAACGTTGGCGGGCAGGCTGATGATGATGGAGAAGCAACGGGAAATCTGTTCAAAAAAATGATTCAAATGGTCAACCGGCTGAAAAAGAAAATGGAGGGATACAAAGCTGTTGTAGACAGCATGAGCAACCTTGCAAAAGGAAACAGCTGGGATAAGGTCCTTCTGATGGGATATCTGACTTATAGCGTTTCAAATCGTACAAACTACGATTCGGGAGTGTCGTTGTCTGGTGCATCGTTTAGCGGAAGCGGAGGCTTGGCTCCCAAATATGAGGCGCAAAATGTCCGGGGTGAATTTCTGGTAAAAGAAGAAAACAAATACTCATTCTGCGGGGCAGAGATGGAATATCTGATGACCGGAAAGATGAGTGAATATGAAAATCAGGCAAGTGTTTTTGGTAAATTGGTCGCTCTTCAGAGTGTGATGAGCATCTGGGCAGTTGCAAATGATCCGTTTGTTGACGGCATGAAGATAGGCTGGTCAACGGCTGCCGCTGCAGTGCCTTATGCCGGACCCGCACTGAGTTTTGCGATGAAAATACTGACACCGGTCCTGTTCGCAATGGCAAATGGTACAGTGGATACACTTCTCCTGGTGAATGGAAACAAAGTCCAACTTTTTAAGACCGCAAAAGGAGTACATGTTAATCCCACTGGATTTGCCAGTGCTCTGGAGACGCTGATGAATTCCAAAATGTTTGACTCGAAAGATCAGGCAACATTTAAAAGTGTTAATGAAAAGATGCAGGCACGCAGGGATACATACAGCACATTCAAGGACGCAAAAGTTGATGAGAACGGCTTGATCATTCCGTCTGATACGGGCACATCGTCAGGTGCTGACACATCGACCAGCATGGCGAATAAAAATACGGACGTATCTAAAAAATCGGAAAAGAAGAAGCCATTTGATGCAAGCAACTACGGAAAAAGCCTGAATGAATTCAACTATACAGAGTTCATGTTTATTATGCTGATGGTATTTTATACCGGAAGTACAGATCAGCTTTTGAACCGCTTTGTGGACATTATCCAGATGGAGGAAACAAATCGAGCACTTACGACGAATAATACCCAGTATTCCCTGAAGGAGCAGCTGACGGGTACTAGAAAAAAGTTCGACGTGGATAAAGCGTATACTGCGGTTCGTGCGGAAGTGAATGGAAAATTTGTAAATGTATTGCCGGTTCCGACTTTATCAAAGGAGTCTGTATGGACTGCACATCGGATAATCTATCGAGGGTATTAAAATGAAAAAGATATTTTCTGGATTTAAGGATGAGCAGGATGGTGCGATTGCAATCGAAGCATGTATCTCACTTACATTATTTCTCATTGTAATGATTGCGCTGTACAGTGTGATACAGGTGTTTACGGTTCAAAGCATGATCAGCCATGCTATGCAGGAAGCCTGTCAGAGCATGGCGCTGGAAAATTATAATCAGTCAATGTTCAAAACTGGAACGCTGCAGCAAATTCCCAGCAAAGTGTTTGATTGGATTTCAGGTGGACATCGAGAAAACTTCAGTACATCGGCAGATTTTTCATGGAAAGAACTGCTGCTTCCATCGTCCTCGACTTCAGGAGAAGCACAGACAGCTTTGTATGACAGTAATGCAAAACAGAGGTTCGCAGCTTATCTGGGGGGAGGAGTAGAAAAAGCGGATGAGCTTCTGAAAAATTATGGCGTGGTGGGAGGTCTGGATGGAATTTCCTTTGCTGGCACAGAAAAATCTGGCACCGACATGACCATACAGGTTTCCTACAAGGTTCGTTTGCTCTTTTACATCGAGATGTTCCACTTCGGAGAATTTGAAAGTACACAAACAGTTTGCTGCAGACTCTGGAAATAAAACAGCGGAAAGGATGTCGCACTATGGAGGAATATACTGTTATCACACAGGGCAATGCAATCTATCTTGAGGGAAAGCTTGGAGATGAAGAGCAGCTGGATGAGGTAGACCGTGGGATGCTGGTCTCGAACCAGATCGCCGGTTTTCTGCCGCTCAGTGTGCAATGGGTCAATGGAAACTGCCGTCTGCTGTACAACATTACGGGTCTGACACCTCTGGAGCAGGCTGCAAGGATCCTGGAAAACGAGACCCGGCTGACCAACTTTTTCCTGTCGCTGTGCAAGGTGGAAAAAGAATGCGATGAATATCTGCTGAATCCGCGCAAGATCGATCTGGAACCGGGAGTTGTCTATCTGGGTGCGGACGGAAAGGCATTTGTGCTGTACCGTCCGGTCGAGGCAGCAGGACAGAAGTATGACCCGATGGAGCTGACGCATTTCGTGTTTCGCCTCATTGGTCAGCAGATGCCTCGGGACAGCAGGATACTCAATGTTCTTTCCCGTCAGCTGCTGTATGGCGGAAGCTTTTCCTTTGCGGAACTTGAGCCGAAACTGAAAGAAAAACCGGTCATGGAAAAGATCCCGGAGCCGGTGCAGGAGGAGACCCCGCGATACGAGGAAAGACATCCGATCCAGGCGAAGCCGTATGTCCCGCCGAAGCCCGTGATGGAACCGCCGAAACCGGAGATCCCCAAGCAGGAACCGGTAGTCCCGGAACCGGCACAGGACAATCCTTTTGCACAGAGCGGCAATCCTTTCGCAGAAGTCCAGCCCAAAAATGAAAAGCCGCAGAAGGAAAATAAAAAAGCAGAGAAGAAACCGGAGAAAAAGAGCGGCGGCCTGTTTGGCCTTTTTGGAGGAAAGAAGGACAAGAAGAAAGCAGGCAGTGAAGAACAGGAAAACCCCTTCCAGCAGAAAGAAGAACCCCCGCAGGCAGCACAAAAGGCCGAGATGCCTCGCGCGCAGCGCCCGGCCCCGGTCTCTGCGCCCATGCAGGCTCCGGCTGCCCCGAAAGTAGAAGCAGGCCGGACGGTGCTGCTGTCTGGCAGCGAGAACGGCGGGACCACCAAAACGATGGTCATGGGGAGCGGCACGACAGGCGCCGGAGAGCTGTACCTTGTCCAGAAGGATACGAATCAGTACATCCATGTGACCCATACGAATTTCCATATCGGACGTGCGGAAAATATCGTGGATTATACAGTGCAGACAAGAAACCACTATCTGGGAAATGACCATGCCTATATTTTGCTGGATGGCGGAAATTATTATATCGTTGATAATAATACGCAGAATCACACATATCTGAATGAGCGGCGGCTGGAGCCTTCCAAGCCGACACTGTTCCATGCAGGCGACACAATCCGGATGGCAGATGTGGTGTTCAACGTGATAATGGGTTCCTGACATGGCATTGCAGTTGGTACATATAACGGATAAAGGGGAAGTCCGCTCATCGAATCAGGACAGCTTCTGTGCGAGGATATCGAGCTTTGGACAGGAGACGGTCGCGCTTCTGGTGGTATGCGATGGAGTGGGTGGTCTGCAATCCGGAGAACTTGCCAGCACAGGTGCGGTGCGCTGCTTTGAAGACTGGTTTGAACAGCAGCTCCCTCAGATCATGGGATCGGAACTGACGGAGACGACGGTGTTTCTCTCGTGGCATCAGATGCTGGAAAATCTGCATAACACACTTTGTGAATATGCTGAAAGATCAGCGATGCAGTTCGGAACAACGGTATCTGCCCTGCTCATCTCTTCGGACAGGCTCTACTGGGTGCAGGTCGGCGACAGCAGAATTTATCTGGATGACGGAACCGGAACGGAGCAGCTGACGAAAGACCAGACGCTTGCGATGAGAGAGGTGGAGGCCGGGAGGCTTTCGCCAGAGGCAATGCAGACAGACCAGCGGAAGAATATTCTGCTACAGTGCCTTGGATATGGAAAAATGGAACCTGTGTTCCAGAGCAGACCACGCCCACAGAGGGGCGCTGTAGTGTTGTGCAGTGATGGATTCTGTCACTATTTGGAGGAGAAACAGATACGTCGTCTTCTTACAGAAACAGAAACGAGAGAACAGTTGTGGCAGCAGATGCAGAAAACTGTGGAGTACTGCCGTGCTCATGGTGAAACGGACAATATCACGGCGCTGGTGCTGAAGTGGGACGGTCAGGAACAGAAACGCTCCGATTCTGCAGAATGGATTGAGGTGTGGGCGAGGCTTTCGGGAGAAGCGGCACCGGAGGAATATGACCGGGAACTAGGAGGAATCTTGTGAGCGAAACAATTACGCTTGGGTTTACGAACCCAGATTATGAAAATATTCATGTGCTGAATCGGCTGGGTGGCACAGGAGATGTGTTTGCCGCTCATAAAAAGGGCATGGATATTGATGTGGTAATCAAGCGTACACAAGTGCAGTATCATGACCGAATCAAGCAGGAAAATGAGTCTATAATTCTAAAAAGTCTAAAGCATCAGTATTTGCCAAGAATCTATGATGTGCTTTATGGGCAGGACGGTTGTATCTATACTGTAATGGATTACATCAAGGGTGAAAATCTGGAGCAGTATGTACTGAAAAATGGTCCGGTGACCCCAAAAGAGTGCTATCGCTGGGCGTGTCAACTCTGCGAGGCAGTCCAGTATCTACATCAGGAAAATAGCGAAAAACCGGCTATCATTCATTGTGATATTAAGCCGGGAAATGTAATGATTACCCGCAGCGGAGATATCTGCCTGATCGATTTCAATACATCACTGATTTTTCGGCGGGATAAGAAGGCGGTCGCAGTGACAGATGGCTATGCTGCGCCAGAACAGTACAGCCCTGTGCAAAGCACCCCCAACGCAGCGATGCCGCCGCAGAGAGAAGGCATCAAAGATGCGACTGTACCAATGGATGCAACGATGCCGATGGAGACCGCGCTTCAAAATGAGGCAACAGTACTGATGGACGAGCAGTGGAATCCGTTGCAGCCCACAGAAAAAATGCCCGGCGGACAGGAAAGTAGCTTGCGAGGGGCGGATGCAGAGGGCGAATACGGTGCCATTTCGATGGCGACTGATATTTATGCCATCGGCGCAACGTTATATTTTGCTGTGACAGGGCGTGCTCCGGAAAAATCACTGGATAAAGTAACGCCGCTGGAACAGTATAAGCCTAAGATAAGCCGCTCGATGCAGATCATTATCACCCGGGCGATGCAGAAACAGCAGGAAAAGCGGTTTCAACAGGCTGCGGAGATGCTGCGTGCGCTGAAGAACATTGACAAAATGGACCGGAACTACAAGGACTATCAGGTGCGTAAGCGGGTCATTGCGCTGGCACTTGCAGTCTGTTTTTCAGCAAGCGCATACAGCTGTTATTATGGCGTGACGCAAATGAGAAGTGAGCGGGAAAATCTCTATCTGCTGGACCTCGCACAGGCGGAACAGGCTGAGAAAACAGCGGACTATGGGACAGCGCAGACCCTTCTGCAGGGTGCTATCCAACGGCAGCCGGGACGGGCAGATGCCTATCTACAGATGGCTGTGTTGATGTACCGCACCGGAGATTATCAGGGCGCTGTCAATCAGCTGGAAAGCGCAGTTTCTTCCGGAAATCTGAAGGAAAATGACATGGATGCTGTCACACGGGAAAAGCTCCACTTCATCAAGGGAAACTGCTATATCGAATTGCAGGATTATGATAAGGCCGTACGAGAGTTACAGCTCGCTGTTCAGCAACAAGGCGCAGAGCCAGAAAGCTATCGTAGTCTTGCAATCGCACTGGCTAATGCAGGAAAGCTGGAGGATGCCAAAAAGACTCTGGAAATCCTGCGGGAAAACGGCGCATCTTCGGGAGACTGCGATTTAGTCGCAGCGGAGATTATGTCACTGCAAAAGCAGTATTCTGAAGCACTTGACCTTTACCAGAAGGTGTTTGATGAGGTCGATGACGTACAACTTCTGAGCCATGCATATCTGTCAGCGGCCAATGCGGCATTGAATATCGATGATTTCGTATATGCGGAGGAAATTCTGGAGCAAAGCTGTAAAGCATTGCCAGAAGGTCAGTCTGTGCTCGAAAGGGAGATGTTGGCAGATATTTCCCTACAGCAGGCTGTTACGGACAAGGAGCACTCAGAAAAGTATTATAAACAGGCAGAACAAAGGCTGAATGAGCTAGTGGAAAGTGGATACGCAACCATCTCGACAAAGCTAAATCTTGCAACAACGCTACAGGCACTGGATAAATACAGCGAGGCAAACAAGATTTTGCAGGAACTTTCAGAGCAGTATCCGGAAGACTACCGTTTCGATATGCAGAGAGCATACCTTCTTATTGACTGGCAGAATGCAAAGAGCGCTGAAAAGAGAAACTATTACGAGGCCGGAGCTTGCTATGATTCTGCTGTAGAAAAATACCGTCAAGCACAGGCCAATGGAACAGAAGATATGCAGATGGCTATATTGAATAATCTTATAGATCAGCTTCGTACAGGTGGATGGCTTAAGTAAAGGAAAGGGATAAAATGTCTACAGGACAGATTTTTTTCGTGGTCGGCATTGTAGGAATGCTTGCAACAGCTGTTGCGAGTGTTATCTCTGCCCGCATCCTGAGCAAACAGGAGAAAAAAATGAAGAAAGAAATTTGGAACGAGTATAAATAAAATATAAGGAAAAAAACAATGACGAAAAAGGAAAAAAAGCTGATAGCAGTAATTGGGTTAGTAGTAATATTACTGACTGCCTGTGCTTCAAAAGCGGCGAACGCAACAGAAAAAATCGAGCTTGGCCAGAAATATCTGACGGAGGCAAACTATACTGAAGCTATTGCCGCATTTACCGAAGTGATAAAGATTGACCCATCTAACATCGAAGCCTACATGGGTCGTGCAGAAGCGTATAAGGGTTTGAAACAGTACGATGATGCAAAGGCAGACTATACAGAAGTCATAGGGAAAACCGATGAAATGCCGTATACACAGGCACAGGCATATATGGGCCGTGCAGAAGTGTACGAACTGACTGATGAGACGACCTCTGCCGAGAGCGATTACAGCGTGGCAATCGACCTGCTGGATGAAGATGATATTGGAATGAAGGAAAATATTGCGGATACCTTTATTCGGGAGCTGAAAATCAAGGTACTGCAGTTGCACGCAGAAATTTGCATAAGACTTGGATTGTATGATAAAGCACTGGATGACTACGCAATGTTAGCAGAGCTTGGTGTGGATATGACGGCGGAAAATCAGAAAGACTCTTCTGCACAGGACGAAAGTTCAGTTGGTGGAACATATGTATGGAACTATGCTGATGAAAACGGGGATGTTACAAAAATGCAACTAACTGTGCAAGCTGGAAGCCGTCAAATGAACGCCATCGTCAACTATCCTTCTAATCTTGATGCGGAGGCTATAGCGGGCATAATTGCTGGCTATACATTAAAAAAAGAGTATCCAGAAATAGAAGAAGCGTATTTGGAATTTCAGAAAGCAGCAGAGGCTAATAGTAGATTGGCGGAGAGAATTGATGTAAATCATGTGACAGAGGCACAAATGCAAGAAGCAGAGGCATTGGCAGCACAATGGGAAGCACTCGAGTCGAAATACGGTAGCTATTTTCAGATATATGAGAACGAGATTCAGAAATGGGCGGGAGTTGATTGGAGACCCCAAATTATTGAAACCGTTTTTCTGAGTAATCCCGTTAGTCGTGTTGAAAAAACATCTGATACGCTTTATATTTATGTTCCAACTGGAACAAGATATACAAAAGCCATAATGGACTTTATATCTTATAGTGGAAAGTCAGAGTCGATCGATGCGACAGATATGGTAATGAAAGGGAAAAAAAATAATTTGTCTCAGCCAATTTATGAGTGGGACATGAGCAGCAATATGATTGGTTCGTTCAAAATTGAGTATCGAGAGGATAAATAAGAAAGGACTTCGGTTATGAAAAAGTGTAAAGAGATATTGATTGGTGTACTCCTCTTATCAATGGTCTTTTTTACGGCCTGTACCTCGAAAGCTGCAAAGGCAATGGAGAAGGTAGAACTTGGTCAGAAGTATTTGACCGAGCTGAACTATACGGAAGCTGTAGCATCCTTTACAGAAGCTATTGGTCTTGATCCGGAGAATATCTCAGCATATATGGGCCGTGCAGAAGCTTATGTGGGTTTGAAACAGTATGATGATGCAAAGACAGACTATACCACAGCTATCGAAAAGGCAGTGGAACAGCCCTACACACGTGCAGAAGCCTATGTGGGTCGTGCAGAAGTCAACGAGGTGACCAACGCAAATGAAGCTGCATTGTCAGATTATGAGTCAGCTCAAAATATTTTGGACTCTATTGACTGGAGTAAATTTAAAGAAATCACAGAGCAGATGCTTAAGGCATTACAAGAAAAAATAGAGAAAGCCTGCGAAGAACTGAGAGCCTTGCTGGGCCTTAATGAAAATGATGAGCCGCTGGACACAACTGCAATATTCCAGAATGCAATAGATGGGGTGGCGGCGGACGCTGAATATGCAGAAAACGAGCGTTATGTCATCGTGAACGATTATGATGGGGATGGAAAACAGGAAGCCTTTGGATTTTTGGGAATCCGGAATGACGAATACCAGACATGGGAGTCGGTGAAGCTTTACTACCTAAAATCGGATGGTTCGGTCGAAAAAATTGCTCTGAATGGAGATGTAACGGGCGGACCGGCAAAGGTATCTGGGACCGAACAGATGGATTTTTCAGAGAGCTTTATTACGCTGGGCAATAAAACTTTTTTGGACTTTGAAATCGGATATTCGGCGAGCGAACCAACGACTGTATTGTTTGGTGTAAATGATGGAAATTATACATCGACTTCAGTGTACGGCTATTTTCCGGAAAAGGTCGATGAAAACCACATTGCGACCTCGGATTTGGATTATCGGGTTGTCTACAAAGAAGAAAACGGTATTTTTACTGAGACAATGAGAATGCCGGGAGAGGATTACGAATATCGGTTTGCTTCAAAGGAAGAATACCTGAATAGTATGCTGACGGAAGAACAGCTGAAGGATATGGCAAGAGGTCTGGGAGTACCAGAAGACCTTGATGTGAGGTACATTCAAGGTGAAAGAAGCTACTGGGAGGCTGGAGAATGCTGGGAAATCTATGTGTTGGTCTGTACTGGTAACAAATGCATAGCCTCCTGTAGCATTAATCCGGACAATGGGGAATGGACGCGAAATACTGCTATGTATGATCCAGATCATGCATGGGAGGTAAACTGCTGAGAAGATTGCGATTTCAAATGTTATGCTTAAGTATGAATTGGTTGTCTCTCATATATGCTATATGCTTTGAGCACATACATCTGTACTGTTCATTGAAGCGGCAAGCAGTGCGCCGTGGTACCACGGCACGATTTTTGAATCCGATTTCTAAAAATCAAATTCAAAATGCTTGTTGGGCTGTGCCCAAACCCCTTGCGTTCTGCATCCGATGGATGCAGGCTGCGCATTCCTGCGGAACGCTTCTGTTGCGTGTCAATGCACACTCTCTCTGAAAATTCCGAATGCTTTTTGGTGTAAGCGTCAATGGCGCAGTTCTGGCATTCGTGGTAGAATGAGTGCGTTGTGTGCCTGACACACGAAAAAGAGAGGACGGATGCAGAGATGGAACAGCTTTACCTGATGCCCGGTGAGGAACGCTACACGAAATTTCAGGACGAAAACGGCGTGCCGAAAGTTCGGTATACTTACTGTTCGCTGCACGGCAGGCTGTTCAACTGCACCTGCAAATCCATGGACGAAGCCCAGCGGCTGTGCGAGGATTGGCTCGTGACACAGGATCGCTGCTACATAAACTAAAAAGACCGCCGAGAACCTGACCTGTGATGGTCGGTTCTCGGCGGTTTTGGTTTATCGGGTTTGCTCTTTTTCTTTGCTGTCCTTTTCCTCCGCAAAGAACAGTTCCACATTCTTCTGCGCTTTTACGATGTCCTGCATCTCATCCCGCGCCTTGCGGTACTCCGGGTAGAGTGCTTTTTTCTTGGTGAGCAAAGCCGAATACTCTGCATTCAGGTCTTTCACTTTGGGCAGCTTTTTCAGGCCGGATTCATTGAAAGCGGCTTTCGCCGCCTTATGCAATGTAATCTCCTCCCGGTGCGCTTCCAAAAATTTGGAACTGTACCCGGATTTGCGGTAAGCATCGTATACAGGCCGGGTCTTGGCATAGTTGACGATGTGCGCCCGGAGGACGGCGATTTCAGCCATACGCTTCTCGGCGACCTTGATGGAATCGCCCAGTTTGTGATAGCGAGAAAGTGCAGTATCAGCACGCTCTTTCAGGTCATCCGCACTGCCGATTTTCTGCTCCTGCAAAAAAATCAGCGTTTTGGACATCTCTTTCAAGTTGTACTTCTTCGCCCAGCGTTCGTAGCCGCCACCTTTGCCCTCGGCAAGTTTTGCTTGAATGTCAACCAGCAACTGGAACGGCTGCTCTTTGGGAGGTTGCTTCTGATGTGGGCGGTGTTCGGCTTTTCCGGCAATGACTGCTTTGATTTCATCCTCGCTGTACCCGGCACCCAGTGTCTTGAACCGGATAAAGCGTTTCTGCCGTGCGCCTTTAACGGAAGTGTATTTGCCGCGTTTGATTTCATAGCCCTGCTGTTCCAGCTTTTGCAGAAAATCTTCGTAGTCGGTGGGCTTCTGCTGCAAAATCTCGTCGATTACACTGCACAGCCGGTCGCGGTTGCTTTCCTTTGGTGGGTAAGTGATGCGCTTCTGCCGTTCCCGGTAAGGCTTCTTTTCAATGACTGACAGCTGATGCTCCAGACAAATCAGGTCGCTCAACCGCTGCACTGCCAGACCGGAAAAGAAAAAATCCCGGAATTTTCTTGTGCCGTCCAGAGTGGTCGAGTTATAGATAATGTGATTGTGAATGTGTTCCCGATCGGTATGCGTTGCAACGATAAAAGCGTGTTTGCCTTTCAGAAACCGGAAGGCCAACTCATAACCGATGCGGTTTGCTTCTTCAGCCGTAATTTCACCAGGTCGGAAAGATTGCCGTATCTGATAGGCGATAATGTTACTTTTTTGGCTGCGCCCGGTGGCCTGCTCGTACAGCTTTTTTGTGAGCATGAACTCCTCGTCCACAGTAAGCGGGCTGCATTGATAGCTGCTGACAAGTTCGCCTTTTTCAGTCTTGTCAGGATTCTGTGCATAGTTGGTGCGGTCTTTCAGGCAGGCGGCAATAGATTTTCCTTTGTGCTGATGCAGTGCGATCAGACGAGTAGCTGCCAGAGCAGATCACCTCCTAAATGAAAAAGCCGCCCGAAGGCGGCAAGAAGATTCAAAATCAAATCAGGTCCCGGAGCCAACCGCTGAATTTCTCAACGCCCTCCACCATTGCAGTTGCGCCGACAAAAAGGACAAAGCAGAGAAATTCGGCAACCAGCAGAATCAGAAATTGATCCCAAGTCTGGCGGTAGACGGTGTAGATGCCGCAGCCAAAGATATACAGCATCAACGGCGCGACAACATAGCTGGACAGAGTAAGCAGCCACTTTGCCATCAGAGCCAGAAAAGCCACGAACAGAGAGATCGGGGCAAGCATCATCTTGAATAAAAGCCTCATATCAAACACCAGCCTTTCTTTTTCGCCCCTATTATAAAGGTATCGCCCCTTGCCTTGCAAGGATGTCAACCGTTATGTAAACCCGCAGCCTCCTACTGCGGGAAATTTTTTAGAGTTCGGTGAGTTTGGCGAGAAGTTGCTTGCCAATAGCTATCAGCTCATCCAACCGACTACGCAAGTCCTCTAAATCGGCGGCATAGAGCTGCCCGCTTTCATTGGCCCGTTTCGCCACCTGATTCAGGTTGTTGCTGCAATTCTGAAGAAGGTACGCCATCCGACGCAGCTGTGGTAAATCAAGATTCAGGCAGTAACCATCCAGAGCCATTTTTCGCAGATAAGAGCCAATGCTCAAAATACCGCAACTTTCCATCTTCTGACGAATGCGTTCCAGTTCGACTTTGCTGACACGAAAATGGATCTGCTGGTCACGGTGCTCCGTCACCGGGCATCACCATCCTTATCCAAGTAAGATTTGAATGGTCGGACAGGCTCCACTTTATCAGCCTTTTCTTCCAACGCAGCCAGCACAGAGGGGCGGGCATCCGGCTTTTCTTCCGCTTCGGGTTCTGTCCGGCTGGACTGATGCTCCATGTTCAACAGCGCATCCAATTCTGCAAGGCGGGCAGACTTGGTTTGCAGTTCTTCCTCCTGCGCAAACGGCTTGGCGATTTCAACCTCTGCGGCCTGCTTCTGCTGTTCCAGAGAATCCAGTGCGGCCTCAGCATCGGCAATGCGGTCGGCAAAATTGCCGATGGCATTGTCCAGACGGACGATGTTGCCGCGAGGGTCATCGCCCAGCGGTACCGGATAACTCAGCTCGCCGCGGAGAACGATTTGATGCTCATTCTTGAAACTGTCAAAGCGAATGTTAAGCTCAAAGCCGCGATAGGTGCCCAGCAGCATCATATCCGCATTCGGCATCTCCTTGCAGGCAAGCATCAGCCGCTCACCAGCTGCTTTTTTCTCATCGAACACCATGCCCTTGATCGTCATGCCGCAGAAGTTCTCCTTATCCTGCGGGTGTGCGTCTGCGATTTGGGCATCGTTTTTCAGAGCCGCAATACGGTTCTTCGCTTTCTGAATTTCCTCCGGGTAATGCTTGAGTAGCTTATCTTCCAGACGATATTTCTGGTTCTGATAATCCGAGCGCAGCACCTTGAGCTTTGCTACCTGCACATCCAGATCCATCTTTTCCCGGATGCGCGGGTCGCCTGCGCATAGGGCCTTGACCTCGGCATACGAAAGAGCCTGCTCATCCACATCATCACAGGAGCGCATCGGAGATTTGCTCGTCATGATCTGCGAAATAAACTTCTGCTTGTTTTCCAGCGTTTGCCAGAGGTAGGCGTCGAATGTCCCCTCCGTGACGTAATTATAGACGTAAACTTGTTTGTTTTTGTTGCCCTGACGGATGATTCGGCCGTTGCGTTGGGTCATATCGGACGGTCGCCAGCCTACATCCAGATGATGCACGGCCACCAGCAGGGTCTGGACATTGGTGCCTGCGCCCATCTTTGCAGTGCTGCCCAGCAGGACACGCACCTTGCCGCTGCGGACTTTGGAGAACAAATCCGCTTTCTTACCTTCAGTATCAGCGTTGTGGATGAACTCGACCTCCGATTCCGGCACCCCGGCGGCAAGCAGCTTTGTGCGAATATCATCGTAGACATTGAACGAGCCGTCTCCCTTGGGCGTGGACATATCGCAGAAAATCAGCTGCGTCAGATTATCCTCTTTGGTTTCGTTCCAGATACGCAGAACATTGTCGACGCAGGCATTCATCTTGCTGTCCGGGTCATCCGGGGTGAGCGGATTCATCAGCCGCTGGTCAAGCCCTAACTTCCGCCCGTCTGAGGTGATGCGAAGCATGTTGTCCACGCTCGGCTCGACTGCGCCGCTATGAACCGCTGCCGCCCGCTCCGAAAGCGCCTGCACCATTTTCTGCTGATAGGCAGACGGCTTCACCACCACCGTTTCGTAGTGCGCGGTCGGTCGGGGCAGATTCAGCTGGTCAGCCGTCTTGATGTCCGCAACTTCCTTGAAAAGGTTCATCAGCTCCGGGAGGTTGAAGAACTTCGCAAAGCGCGTCCGCGCCCGATAGCCCGTCCCTTCCGGGGCGAGTTCAATCGCAGTCGTGGTTTCCCCGAAGGTGGAAGCCCACGCATCAAAATGCGACATGCTTTTCTGCTGCAATGTGCCGTACTGCAGGTAGCGCTGCATGGTGTACAGCTCCGTCATGCTGTTGCTGACGGGCGTACCCGTTGCAAACACAATGCCTTTGCCGCCGGTGATTTCGTCCATGTATCGGCATTTCAGGAACATATCCGATGATTTCTGCGATTCTGTCTGCGAAAGTCCTGCCACGTTCCGCATTTTTGTATACAAAAACAAATTTTTGAAGGAATGTGCCTCGTCCACATAGAGTCTGTCCACCCCCAGCTGCTCGAAGGTGACGACATCATCCTTCCGTTCCTCGGCTTCCAGTTTGGAGAGCCGATTTTCCAGCTGTTTGCGGGTGCGTTCCAGCTGCTTGATGGAAAACTGTTCGCCGCGCTGGTACTTGAGTTCTTCGATGCCATGCGTAATGTCATCCAGCTGCTCCCGGAGAAGGCGCTGCTGCCGCTCTTGCGAGACGGGAATCCGCTCAAACTGGCTGTGCCCGATAATTACCGCGTCATAATCGCCCGTCGCAATGCGCGCGCAGAACTTCTGCCGATTGGCGCGCTCAAAGTCCTTTTTCGTGGCAACCAGAATGCTGGCAGAGGGATAGAGGCGGATGAACTCGGATGCCCACTGCTCGGTCAGATGATTCGGGACGACAAAAAGCGGCTTCTGGCAAAGCCCAAGCCGCTTGGATTCCATCGCTGCTGCCACCATTTCAAACGTTTTCCCTGCCCCCACTTCGTGTGCCAGCAGCGTATTGCCGCCGTACAGGATGTGTGCAACGGCGTTCCGCTGATGCTCGCGAAGCTGAATATCCGGAGTCATGCCGCCGAAGGTGATGTGTTGCCCGTCGTACTCACGGGGACGGGTGGCATTGAACATCTCGTTATACTGCGCCACCAGCGTTTCGCGCCGATTCAGGTCTTTCCAAATCCACTCGCGGAACACCGCCTTGATGGCCTGCTGCTTCTGCTGCGCCAGCGTCGTTTCCTTCTGGTTGAGGACGCGCCGCTCCTTTCCATCCGGGTCAGTGACCATATCATAGATGCGGACATCCCGCAGATTCAGCGTGTCCTCCAAAATCCGATAGGCGTTTGCCCGCCGTGTGCCATACGTCACATACGCGGTCACGCTGCTCTCGGATACCGCAGATTTCCCCGAAATGTTCCATTCCGCCGTATATTCAGAATAGTTCACATGAATCACCCGATGCAGATACATCGGCGGCGCGAAGGTTTCGAGCATGAAGTCCTGAATCACCGACTTGTCCAGCCACGTTGCCCCCAGCCGCACGTCGATTTCGGAAGCATCCAAATCCTTGGGCTGCGCGGCTTTCAGAGCGCTTACGTTCGGAAGATACAGGGGATTTTGCGCTGCTGCCTGCATCGCCTCCCGCAGTTTCTGCCGCACATTGCCCGACAGATATTCGTCGGCAGTCACATAAATGTCTTGATTCGGAACCGGGAAAATAACGCCGTTCAATTCCTTGGTCAGCTGTTCCGGCTCAATGCCCGTCAGCTGCGCCATGTAGGGCAGGTCAACCCGCGCTTTCTCCGCAATGGAGACGGCCAGCGCTTCCGCCGCTGTATCGACATGCGTAATGGTCGTCTGCTGGCGAATTGTCCGCTTGGTGAACATATCCGCCTTGCGTGCCAATCCGCCCTGCTCATTGAGGACTTCCAGCGAGCAGAGCAGATAATAGGAAGAATCGCTCGAAAACGCGTTGGCATTGCTGCGGGCGTTGACGAGCCCGTACTTTGCCGTAAACGCATCGTACTGCTGATTCAGCCGTGCCTGTATCGGCGCAAGGGCGGCATCATCCGCATTGTCCAGCTGCGCCTGAATGAGGTCGTTCACCTGCTGCCGGAGGTCAATCATGCCGCGGATTCGCTCCAGTGCAGGCAAGGGCAATTTCTGCCTGACCATAACAGAGTTCGTGCGGTAATATACCTCGCCGTCCACCATTGTGAAGGCGTAATTTTTCACATTGGGGTCAGCTGGAATCGTGTCTGCCGCCGCTTCGCCTTCCAGCTGATTCGGCAGTTCTGCTGCCTGATATTCGCCGCGGATTTGCTGCACTGCCTCGGTCAGCTGCTCGGAAAGCACTGCCCCTTCCAGCGGGATGCACGCGGTTTCATTCTCATTGCCGTAAAGACCGGGTTCGCGCACCATTGTCCCCAGCATCATTTCGGGATGCGCCGCGAAATAGCTGTTGACCGGAATGCCGTCTGCCGTCTGTCCCAGATGCACCCAATCGGGTTCGACCGCCAGCGGGCGCTCGCGTTTCTGCAAAAAGAGGATGTCCGACGTGACTTCCGTGCCGGCATTCGCCTTGAACGCCGTGTTCGGCAGCCGAATCGCGCCTAACAGTTCGGCGCGCTCTGCAATGTACCGGCGCACTGCCGGATTCTGCTTGTCCATCGTCCCCTTGGAAGTGATGTAGGCAATTACGCCGCCGGGACGCACCTGTTCCAGCGTTTTCGATAGCGATAGGTAAGGTCTGAGCGGTGCGTCAGCACCGCTTTCCACCTTTTCCCCCGCTCCACACCGTGCGTGCGACTTTCACCGCACACGGCGTTCCACCGTTTATGATTCGGTATTAACTAAAGTAAACTTACAATGTTCGAGCAGTAAAGAAACTCATTTTAATATTAGATAGCTTGCAAATTTGCCAGTTGGCGTAGCTTGTTCAGCTTTGCCTTCTGTTTGTAGGTGAGTTGCAGTTGTGAAAGGTAAGCTTTGATTGTTGTTTCTTTTGTTGCGTGTAGCAATCGGTGTATATCCTTGTGCAAAATAATCAAGTTTTCGTATCTATCATTTCCACCTTGACTGACAGGCTTTTTGTGGTGACAATGAATTTCATGCAACGCCAGTATTTGTCCTGTTATTGCACATTTTCCGTATTGTGCCACATAGAGAGAAATTCGGTTATCCATATACTCAACACTTCTACCAACTTCCTTTGTTCTCATAAGTAGGAGCATAGTATTGGTGTCTATGCCAAGATTTTTATGAATTTTCTGTCTACCCTCTGGGGTGTATTTACACACCGATTTTTTCTTCCACATGGGATTCTTGTGCTTGATATATCCCACAGGAACCAAAGGCTTTCCGCTGTAAAAACGGATTTGTTTGCTTTTTCCGTATTTCTTTTCAATGAACGAAAACCCTTTGTAATCTCCCTTTGTGGAAAGTGCCTTTCGCTTTAATTGGCTTAATTTCACAACATCAACTTCTCGTCCCATGTCTGCAAAATCCGAACTTACACAGGTCGCAATCTGAAAATAGTTGTGCATACCCATAATCATAGCGTTGTACTCATTGATGAGGGTTACTCGTTCCTCATCGTTTTTGGGATGTGCTATCTTTTTGATTTGACCTTTCAGCTTGTCCGTTTCTCGCCTTTTTGCCTTATCACAGATATGTGATTTGACAACATAGGACGCACCTTTTTTCATAAGAGTGAGTTTAAAACCCAGAAATTCCGAATAGCCCTTTTTCAAATTTACGATTTTAGATTTTTCTTCACTTACCTCTAACTTCAAACGGTCATGAAGCCACGCTTTTGTTGCTTCATACGCTCTTTTTGCGTCCTTTCGGTTTGAGCAGAATATCTTAAAATCGTCTGCATACCTAACCATGTGCATTTCTTTTAGACCAGACTTGCGGAATGCGTCATAGGCTCGACCTCTGTGAGTAGCACCTGTTTTTGTGATATGGTCACGAATATTGTGAGCAGGTTGCTTTTCCCACTGGCTCGCTATCCACCAATCCAATTCATTCAGAACAATATTAGAAAGAAGTGGTGATAGGATTCCACCTTGCGGTGTTCCTTTTTGCGGATAAATTGTTTCTCCATTGGGTAAAACAATCGGAGCCTTCAGCATTTCTTTTATTACACATAGCAATTTCTTATCCTGTATCCCCATATTCCACATCTGTTTCATCAGCTTGCTGTGACTGACATTATCAAAGAAGCCTTTAATATCAATGTCCACAACATAGTGCAGGTGTGATTTTTGCATAAACGCATAGGCTTGTGCGATAGCGTGTTCTGCCGACCTGTTAGGTCGAAATCCGTTACTTCTGTCACTAAATTTAGCTTCACAGATAGGTTCAAGAATTTGGAGAATACATTGTTGGACTATCCTATCCCATATTGCAGGGATACCCAGCGGTCTTAGCTTTCCGTTGGGCTTTGGAATTTCAACTCTCCTAACTGCTTTGGGTTTATACCATTGGAGTTTCTTTCTCACAATTTCAACAAACCTCGTTTCGGGTATCTTTTCAATATCCTTAATCGTCAGTTTGTCTACTCCGCTTGTATTGCTTCCAGAATTGCGTTTAATGTTACGATATGCAAGGCGAATATTTTCCTCGCTCTCGATAAGCGGCATAAGATTATTGAAAATCTTTCTTCGTCCACTATCCGCATACAACATATCAAGCGTATCTTGCAGGTCGTAATACTCCAAATAGCGTAGTTTTGAGTTCTTTTTCTGCTTCGTAGTTGTCACAGGCATCTCCTCCTTTCGGATTTGATTTTCTTTGTCATACTCGAAGCTGTGAATGTTTACTTTGTTATTATTTGAAAATCATAAACGGCTAATGGCTGTTCCTCCGTTTACATTACAGAAACATCAACGGTCGTGCCATCGCTCTCACAGAAAACTCACGCAGTTATGATTTCCTGCGTTTACTAACCATTGGTTAGCTTTTCTGCTTTCCTCGTTCCAACAATTCTATCTATACATATATCCGTAGGTGTCCTCTCTAAGCCTGTATGCTTGATACCGCCTGTAACGGCATAGGGAATTTCATATCTTCGATTTTTACTTTTCCCCACATACTATCCGTTTGGATAACTGCACATTTCTATACAGCCTACTTATAGACCCTTACATTCGAGGATTCGTCAGACTTTTTACGGTCATTCTCACCATAGATATTTTGTAGACCTCCGGCATATAGGCTACACCATCCACCGCTGGACAGCTTTCGTTGCGGTGTTCACACAGCCGCAAGACGGTAGCTCTCTGCCGACTTCACCGAGCTTCTGAACATCTGCCTTTTGAGCAGAGCCAGTCGGAGTATTAAGGATGGCGTTTCAGGGCGTTATCCCATCATTCCACCAATCGAATTGTTAGTTTGCAAATATTCTGGTTCACCTGCCTTTCAAAATTTGCGCCTAAGCTTTTCACTTAGGAACGAGTCGCACCAAAAAAGTAATCGTGAATCAGGAAATTGTGGCGGGCAAAGGCTTTGTCCTGCACCTGATACGCCCCGAACGGCACATTGCCGATGGCAAGGTCAAAGAAATCCCTGCGGTCAGTCGTTTCAAAGCCTGCAATGGTGATGTGCGCCTTGGGATACAGCTGCTGGGCAATGCGTCCCGTGATGCTGTCCAGCTCCACCCCGTACAGGCGGCTTTCCTTCATGCTGTCCGGCAGCATCCCGAAGAAATTGCCCACGCCGCAGCTGGGTTCCAGCACATTGCCCGACCGGAAGCCCAGCTGTTCCACCGCCGCATAAATGGCACGGATGATAAGCGGGCTGGTGTAATGCGCGTTCAGGGTGGATGCACGGGCAGCTTCGTATTCTTCCTGTGTCAGCAGGGATTTCAGCGCGCTGTATTCGCTGCGCCATGCTTCGCTGTGTTCGTCAAAGGCTTGCGGCAAGCCGCCCCAGCCCACATAGCGGGACAGCACTTCCTGTTCCTGCGGCGACGCCGGGCGATGCTCGCTTTCGACCATCTTCAGCACGGAAATGGCTTCGATGTTCGCGCTGAATTTCGCCTTTGCGCTGCCTTCTCCCAAATGTTCGTCCGCAATGCGGAAGTTTTCTGCCGCTGGCTGTTCAGGCGCTGGTTCGCGCTGTTCGGATGCGCTGGCGGACAAATCAAGCACAATATTCCGCAGCGCAGTTTCTGCTGCTGGCAGGAAATGTGCGTTCCGTTCGTCCGCTGCCAGCAGCCGCTCAAAGCGCGGCAGACTTTCCGCTCGGAAAATAGGATAGCGCTGGGACGGGTCGCGCAGCTGAACGCCGAACGCGCTTTTTGCCTCGATCACAAAGAGCGTGTCGTCCAGATAGACCGTATCGCCGACCGCATAGGCAGCGGTTTCGGAGGAAGCTGGATTTTCAGCGGCATCAGCAGGTGCGGCGCTTTCCTCGGCGGAAACAGATTCGTCTGCTTCTTTGCCTTGCTCCGCCCGATTTTCATCGTCCACATCCGGCGCTACTTCCTTTGGGAGGGCATCTTCGTCTGCTTCTTGTCTGCCACGGTCGGCGGCTGCATCCTGCGTCAGGTACTGCCCCCGGCGAATCAGCGTGTCAATGCGCGCCGCCGCCTTCGTCCACTGCATTTTGACAGGCGCGCAGCCGTTTTTTTGCAGCACAATGCCCTTGCTGTCATGCGCTTCATTGCTGCCATCCGCACCGGATACCGCAGGAGAACGCCCGCCTATGCCATACTCGTCTTTGAGGAAATTCGCTTTTTCGGTCATCGAGCGTGCAGGCGTTTCGGTGAAATACTGGTAGATGCGCCGTTTGCCGCCCGACATATTGCCGCCGCTGCTGAGGATATCGTCGATTTCATCCTCCGTGATGAAGCCGTCCGGTTTGGGGACTTGGGCAAGCAGGGAGTCATAATCACGCCGCGGAAACGCCAGCTCTTTGAGCGTGTTCAGGATAGTCTCCGGGTTGTGGAAGGGGAATCGCAGGAGGTTTCGATTTTCCCGCGCATCTTCCGCAAACTGCGCTGCTTCTGCTGTCAGCCTTGACAGAAATTCCGGGTTGGCAAGCTGCTCCGTCAGCCGCGCCGTTTCTTCGGGGAAGCTGCTGCCGCGAATGCTCTTCATGGCGGGAAAATAGCCTTTGCCTTTCTCCGCCATATCGTGGTACATGTACCAAAGTCCCTGCGCTGCCATTGAACGCTCATGCACCGGAGTCTGTGCCAGCTCCATCATCCCCAGAAATTCGCCGGATTCCAGCAGCTCCCCGATGCGCCGTGCGGCATCCGCCCATGCAATCCGCTGCGCATTCGGTACATCGCGGGCGCTTTTCCCGCTGGCAATCCGAATGCCTCTTTCGTCATACCACGCGCTGTACGGTTTGCCCATGTACATCATGCCGAATCCGCCGTGATAAATCCGCGGAAGGCGCTGGGCAATGGTTTCAGGCGAAAGCTGCTTGGCAAAGTCCGCCGTGACCTTCATCCGATGGTCAGTCGTATTGCTGCCGCTGCGCAGAAATTCATCCACCACTTCCTGCGGCACAGAAAAAGCGAAGGGTGCTTGCGCACTCTCCGCCTCAAAATTGTCCACCAGCTGAATCTGCTCATTTTCTGTCGGCAGGAAGAAACTCATCTGCTCCAGCTGCGGCGTATAACCGCTTAGCTGTAAATCAGCTCCGAAAGAATCATTTCCTCCGCCTGATGTTTCAGGCTGTTCATCTGCGCCGCCCAGCGCATCGGGTTCTCCGCCTTCATGTCCTCGGTCACGCCGCTCTGCTTCGGCAGGATGTGCATCAGGCTGTTCAGCCGATTCTGCGCGCTCTGCTCGATTTCGTGCAGGTGCGTCATCAGCCGCCCGCTCAGGAGCAGCCGCGTATACAGCCCCGGACGCTCGCTCGCCAGATACTGCTGGCGCATCATCCCGTACTTGCCCAGCGGCTGCTGTTCCTCTTCGGTCAGGTCCATTTCCGGCAGCAGGCAATCCCCGTGCTGTGTGTACTTCAGTTCGCTCATGTTCCATGCTCCTTTCCGCATTTCGGACGGTTCTTTCTATCTGGCGGAGCACCTGCTCGGCAATCGTGCTGACTGCCTTGCCCAGTTCCGCCGCGGCTGCGGGCGTGTTCCAGTCCATGACCTCTTGAAAATCCTCCCGCAGAAGCTCCGGTTCCAGTCCGCATCGGGTCTGGATGACAGCCGAGATGCTTGCCGCCGCTGCTTTTCGGAAGGACGCCCCCGCCGCAAAATCATCGTACTCCGATAATGCCGAATCGTCAACACTGTCGAGGATGTCGCGGCGGTGTTCGTTCCAGTAGCCAAGCGCTTGACTCTCGGCAAGCTGGTCGATCTGCTGGACAAGGCGCATCGACGCATCCGCAGAAAATTCTTCTGCCAGCATTTTGCGGACAGCCGGTTCTGCCGCTTCCGTCAGCTGCCACACGTCTACATTCCGCGAATCTGCCCGCGTTCCCGTGTCCGACACGTCAAAGATATACCGGATGCGCATTCCGTTGGCGGTGGGGTTCAGCAGGGCAATGCCCTTTGCGCCGCGCCGGATGTAGCGGTGCATGGTGCCGTTCCAGAGCTCATACGCGGCACAGGCGCTTGCATCCGGGCGCTGCGCATAAATCATCAGCTGGTCGTGATAGGGATATTTATAGAGCCTTGATGCCGTGGTCAGGAATGACAACCAGTCAAGGTAATTGCCTGTGATTTTCAGCGCTGTTTCGTCCGCCAGCTGCACATAGGCTTGTACTTTTGTCTGCATGTTTTTCTCCTCTGCGTCAGTCTGCGCCGCTCGCATACCACAGCGCGTAGGCGGCAAGGTCGGTCAGCGTCCAGTCGGCGGGCATTACGCAGTCAGCAAAATAGGCGCAGTCGAGGCTTCCGGCTTGGAAGCTGCGTTCGTCCTGCTCTATCAGGCGGCAGCGCTCGTCCGTTTCCGTGCAGAATCCCTGCCGGCAGCGCGGGCATTCCTGCTGTGCAAGCAGTCCGATGCAGTCCACCATCTGCGCGGTCATCAGGAATCGGGCAGCAGCTGCGAGAGGGCATGAAGCAGCGCGCAGAACGCCGTCTGCTCGTCCTCCGGCACGGACTGCGCACGATGCTCCGGATAATCCGCAGGGTGTTCGCCGCCGTGCATCAGGAGTTCCTCAACGGAAACATGGAAGGCGCGCGCAAGGCGGAGAATCGTGCCCGCCTTGCAGTTCTCCAGCCGCACGCTGCCGCTGAGCAAATCGCGCAGGGTGGTTTCCGGGATGCCGCTCTGCCGGGAAAGCTCCGCCTTGGTCAGGCGCTGGGAACGCATCAGCTGATTTAGGTACGTCATTGTTTTTTATCGCTCCATTTCGTTCTTTTTGTTTTTTGGGGGATGGGTGCTTCGGTGCAGGAAATGTACAGTTGGATAATCTGTAAGTGAATTTTCTGCGTCGAATGTGAATTTTTTCAGTTATAGCTGAAAAAGTCTTTTGTTTCTGCTTGATTTTTCTTCGCAGATGTGCCATACTATGTGTATCATCGAAGGGAGGCTGTGCCGCATGATTCAGCGGGAAATGTATATGAAGCGTATCCGCCCGTTTATCGGGACAGATTTGGTGAAGGTGATGACCGGCATCCGGCGCTGCGGCAAGTCCGTCATGCTGAATCTCATCCAGGACGAGCTGAAAGCGTCAGGCGTTCAGGATGTGCAGATGATTTCGTTTAACTTCGAGGTCATGAGCAATGCGCACCTCTGCACGGCACAGGCGCTGCACGACGAGGTGCTGAAACAGGCAGCTGCCATCGAGGGCAAAGTCTACCTGTTTTTTGACGAGATTCAGGAAGTTGCGCAGTGGGAAAAAGCCATTAACTCCTTCCGCATTGAGCTGGACTGCGACATTTACATCACCGGCTCCAACGCCAAGCTGCTGTCCGGCGAACTGGCGACCGTGCTGGGCGGGCGCTATGTGGAATTTACCATTTACCCCTTCTCTTTTGCTGAATTTCTCGAACTCTACCGAACGGTTGAACCCGGTGCATCAGACGCGGCAGCTTTTCAGCAGTACCTGACGCTGGGCGGGATGCCCTACCTTGCCAATCTCCGCTATGCGCCCGAACCATGCAGGCAGTATCTGCATGACATCTACAATTCGGTCGTCCTCAACGATGTGGTCAGGCGCAACAAAATCCGCGATGTGGATTTGCTCGCCCGCATTGTGGCGTATGTCATCGGCAATATCGGCACAACGTTCGCATCCACATCCATTGCGAAGTTTCTGAAAAGCGAACACCGCACGGTTGCGCCCGAAACGGTGCTGAATTACATCAAATACTGCGCCGAAGCGTACCTGTTTTATCAGGTCAATCGGGAGGATTTGCAGGGCAAGCAGATTCTCGCGACGAACGAGAAATACTATATGGCAGACCACGGCTTGCGGGAAGCGGTGTTCGGCGGGAACATGAAGGACATCAACCTCATTCTTGAAAACATCGTCTACATGGAGCTGCTGCGCCGCGGCTACACCGTCACCGTCGGTAAAATCGGCAGCCGGGAGATTGATTTCGTCGGGCAGAAGCAGCACGAAAAGCTCTATGTGCAGGTATGCTATCTGCTGGCTTCTGACGAGACGATTCAGCGGGAATTTGGCGTTTACGCTTCCGTGCCGGACAACTTTCCCAAATATGTGGTGTCGATGGACGAGCTTGACATGAGCCGCGACGGCATCAAGCACCGAAACATCCGCGACTTTTTGACGCAACCTGAATGGAATTGAACCCAGCCGCCCTTCCGGAAAAATCGGGAGGGCGGCTGGCGTTTGGGAGAAATCACGCCTCCTTTATTCCAGTACCAAGCTGCTTTCCTTTGTGCCGTCGGAGAGAATCAGTGCGTACTTATATCCGCCATCCGCCGTCATCTGGCGGCAAATCCGCAGCCCATACTGTTCCGCAGCGCTGCCGCGCGAAAGCGTCAATTCAAACTCCGAATCGTTCCAGTAGCGTTCGCGGCGGGTATCGTATTCCTGAATCTCCCATGCGCCGCAGAAATCAGCGCGCGTCCCATCTGCCAGTACCGCGCAGCCCGTCATGCTGCCATCCGCAAGGAAGGTCATCTGTTCCGCATCCACGGAGCTGCCCGCATACAGCTTCCAGCTGCCGAGGATGGCGCGGTTTGCCTCACGGGTGTCGGTGACTGTCCCCAGCAGGCAGTCGGTAGTGACGAACCCGCGGAAGCGGCTCTTGCCCGTACCCGCTTCGATGTACGTCCAGTCGCCCATGCTCGCAAGCGCCGTTACGCTGGTGTTTTCCGTCAGGCGGGTCAGCGGCGTCTGGCTCATCAGCGGGTCATCCGTTGCGGAAACGTCATAGCTGACGATGGCGGGCACGGCTTCCAGCGCCAGCGCGGGAGCAGCAGCATCTTGGGGCAGTGCATTCTTGTCAATATACCCGATGCGGCAGTGCTCCGGGGTGATGGCATACTGCACCAGCAGCCAGTCGCCTTCCGCACCGAACACCTGAATCCAGCCGTTGGTGCTGACCCGCGCGCGTCCCTTCGCACCGCGAATGCTTCTGCTGTCCGGCGCGGAATACACTGCATAGGTCTGCCCCGGCGTAAACGGCATCACCTCGGCGTTCAGCGTTCCCTGCGGAATTTCCGGCCTACTTCCAGTATCCGCCAAGGCAGCGGCAAAACAGGTCAGCAGCGCAAGCAGGAGCGCTATGAGTTTCTTCATTTTCATCATCCTTTCATCAGTCAAAGCGCGGGCGCAGGATTGCCCTGCCATCCTTGCCGAAATCAAGATGCAGCACGGCATCATAGCGGGCGTTGGTGCGGGTGGAGTGCAAGCCGGTTTTGCGGACAGTCCCCTTTGTCAGCAGCGTCTTTGCTTCGGCAGCAGTCAGGGGTATTTCCGCATGGGCAAGGATACCGCCCTTTTTCCAGAGTGCGAATCCGCAGATACGGTTTTCGCACAGATACCCCTGGGGATGCTCCGTGACTGCCGCACCGCATTTGGGGCAGCTGCCGATTTTCTCCCGGAGCGGCGGAAACAGCGTCTCCGCATGTCCAGCGCGCTGCGGATTCACCATCAGCTCTTTGACGAACGCCTGAATATCCCGCATGAAATCTTCGGGCTTCTCCGCACCCTGTTCAATTTGCTGCAAGCGCTGCTCCCATGCAGATGTCAGCAGGGGCGAACGCAGACTTTCCGGCAGCGCTGCGGCAAGAGCTTTTCCCTTGGTCGTCGGCACAAGCACCTTCTTCCGCTTTTCCCCGACGCGCTCAATCAGCTTCGTTTCAATCAGTTTCTCCAAAATGGCAGCACGGGTGGCAGGTGTGCCGATACCTTTCCGCTCCGCATTTTCGGGCATGTCCGCTGCACCGGCGGTTTCCATTGCGTGCAGCAGCGTGCCTTCGGTGTGATGCGGCGGCGGGGTGGTCTTGCCTTCCTCAATGGATACGCGACGAATCGGCAGTTTCGTGCCTTCTGCAAGGTCAGCCGAGATGACGTTTTCCTGCATCTTCTCCTCTTCGTTCATCCGTCCGCCAAGGCTTCCGCGGAAGGTGTACCAAATGCGCTTCCATCCCATCTGGGTAATCCGCCTGCCCTTCGTCCCAAATTCATGCGCACCGCACACCAGCATGACGGCTGTTTCTTCATACACGAAAGGTTCTTCCAGCGCGCACAGCAGCCGGGTGCAGACGAGGTGGAGCAAGTCGCGTTCGCCCGTCGTCAAGGCATTGATGCGCTGCGCCTGAGCGTGCATTGCGGCGGTCGGGATAATGGCGGGGTGGTCGCTGACTTT
>OMEK01000090.1_pt1 | contig 39761 bp, 35 predicted proteins | sample 1645351 | NCBI WGS metagenome assembly OMEK01 (sample SAMEA103958146, study PRJEB25191) | human gut metagenome
CTTTGAAATTGTAATATATTTTTCATCATCTACTTTAAATAATATTTTTTCATAAATCAATCTATACAAATAACTTGTAAATGTTGAACCTATTTTCTTTAATTCATTAGGAATAATATAATAATCTTGATTTAATACTTTTTCTCTAAAATATGTTTCTAGGCTAGTTATACTACTTTTCATTATATAGTTACCCCTTACTTTGTATCCTAGTTTATCAAAGTTCAAGTTATTTAATAATTTAAAATCATTGACATTAAACTTTTCAGTTAATAATTTCTTTATTGTAATATTTGAATAAATGTCATCTTTTAAATATTCTTTCATAAACGAATATTGTTCTTCTGTAAATATAGGACAATCGGTAATTAGATATGTAATATCATTTCTATTATTTATGTAACTACTGAAATTAGCGACTATATAAGCCTTCATTGTGTTAATTTTATGCCCATAGTTTTGATAAATATATTCTGCAAATTCATCTAATGTAACCGGTGATAATTCTTGTATTTTTTCATCTATAAATGCAACCTTATCATCACAGTCAATATAAATATCCGGCATTCTAGCATAAACAATCTTTTCATTAAAATTTCCTAATGCTTTTCTAAATAAATTATGCAATTCATATTCATCTCTAATATCTATTCTTTTCATCAACATTGGATTATCTTTAAAGAATAATTCAGCAGAGTACACTCCGGGTTCTATATCAAATAATTTTTTTAATTCATTATAATCATCTTGGTCTAAATCATTGCAATTATAATATCTATAAGAACTTCCTAATGTATTCAAAACACATTGATTTCTGTTAAGGATAGAATCAACATTTCTATAATCTTTTAAAGAAAGTTTATCTAGTTTCAAGTCATTTTCATCAATAATTTTATTATATTTTAACATTATAGTTTCATAATCAACTTGATTATCACTTGCTTTAAGAATAGAAACTAATATTGAAGGTTTAGTTGCAACAATATTTTCTTCGTTATAAATAATTAAATTATATCTCTTTCTTATTAATTCTGATTGTTCCTCAGTAATGTCAATTTCATTTAACAATTCGTAGGCTTCTAATTCGCCACTTTGATATTTTTCTTTTAAATAATAATATGTTTGCTTATTCTCATTAAAATAGTTGCAAAATAAATCTTCATCAAAATTATATTTTTGAAAAATATCAGCAAATCTATCTTCATCTATGTCTTTAATTTTATTAAGTTCTTTTATAAATATTTGTCTAATTCTTTCTCTTGTCAATCCATATTCTTGACCTATTTGTTCTAATGTCATTCCTGAAAGTTTTTTTATAACTATATCATAATGATTATTTTTATTTTCTATTTCATCTAATTTTTCTGTTAATTTAGGAAATACATTAAAATAATTATTTTCTTCTTTTTTAATTACTTTTCCAGATTGTAAAAGTTCTATAATGGCACTATTTATGCTTTCTTGTTCTTCATTAGGCAAAATTTTATAAACATCATCAATAGTATATTCCTTAAATTTAAAATTCTTAATTAAACAATCCATTAGTCTTTTACTATTTATAGGTGGAATATAATTATTAGCCTCTGAAAATTCATTATACGCCTGCATAATCTGTCCAAACTTATATGGTTTAATATCATATTTCTTCTTTAATTCCATATCAATATCTTCGAGAGATATATTATTATCAATCAAGAAATTAAGATTAGTATTAGACAATCCATATTGCAAAAGATCATATATATCAAAAGGGTAATAAAACTTATTCTCTTTTCTTGGCAATTTTAAACTACAAAATACTTCATCAAAATTTTGAGAATCATATCCATTTTCGTTAATAAGTCTTTCTAATTCTTCTTTTTCAAATGTTGTGTGTCCAATATTAGTTTTTATTAAATTTTTTAAATTATTTATATTCAAAGGTATCTTATAGTCCGTATTTTTTGCCCATTCCCTATATGCATTTATCACCTTTTGATATGTTGCACCAGTAATTTTATTTTCCAGAAGAGTTTCTTTGTTGATATCAGTTATGTTTATATTAAGTTCAAAAAGTTTATCAACTATCCCTTTTGATAATCCATACTCAAACAATTCATATATAGAAAATTGTTTCTCAATCAAAGATAATTTATTTGCCTTATCAATTATTTGTTGTTTTTTTATACTACTTTCTCCAAAGATTTGATTCAATTTATTAGTATTAAACAATATATCGTCAAAAGTCACATTGTTTTTTCTTAAAATTTCTATTGTAGAAGTAGGTATTCCATATTCACAAAGTAAAAATAAAGATTTCATTACTACTCACCCGTTTCGCCATATTTGTTTATATTCTAACACAAATAATATTTTTTCACCATACTATCGCTATATTATTTGCATAATTGTCAATTTATTTTCTCAAATATAATGTCTGGTAGCACCTTACTCATCATATTTAAAACTTTCACCTGATCTAACAACTTAGTCATATATTCATTGAATCCTTCATTTAAAAATTCTGCTCTTTTATTATGTGATACTGTTAACACTATAATAGGAATTTTTATATTACATTCTCTTAATTCATAAAGTAACTGAGGTCCATCACAATTTCCTCTGTCATATATATTATTAGTAATAATCAAATCATATTTTTCACCTTTGTTTAATCTTTCCATTATTTCAATTGCTGATTTAGCAATTGTTACATCTATCCCCATACTTTCTAATACACAGACTGAGTTTGAAACAGACATTTTATCATAGTCACCAATTAGCACGTTAATTTTTTTATTAGTTTGATATTTATTATTTATTTTAACAATGGGTTTCATTTTTCTTCTGACAATTTTTTCCCAATCCCCTATTTTATATTCATCTAGTTTATAAGTACTAATTTCTTGGCTTCTATGATAATTAATTCTTCCGCTTAATGTATGTAACTCTTCATATTCCTGTCTTCTCTTATTTTTTTCTTTTTCTTCTTCCTTTTTTGAATACAAATTAGAAATTATGCACAAAATAATTAAAACAATAATAAATAGTACTGATATTAATAATTCTCCAAACATTTCTTACTACTCCTCCAAATCCATTTATTTCCATCATTTTTTTGATAAAAAAAGCAATACAAAAAAACTTTTATAATCCTTTCGTACTGCTTAATCAATTATAAATTTCATATTTTTATTTAACCACATTGACATTATAGCATTATAGCCTCAAAAAGTCAACCGATATCGGCGTATAATTTCAACCGATTTCTGCTAGAATTTTTGTAGTGTTAAGGAGGTTTTTAAATGTTATTTAAAGAAGCAATTACTTTAAGAATACTTGAATTATGTAACAAATATAATTACACTCCAAATAAACTTGCTGAATTATCTGCTATTGCACCATCAACATTAAGAGCATTATTGGCAAACAATGTAGATAATCCAAGTTCTACAATTATCTTTAAAATATGTAAAACTTTAAAAATAGAACTTAAAGATTTTTATGACTCTCCATTATTTGATATGGAGAAATTGGAGTATTAAAAGTGTTAAAGAAAAAAAGAAGATTATTCGTTAAAAGATGAATAATCTTCTTTTATGTATCAAGGCTATTTCTTAATTTCAGAAATAACCTTTTTTATTTTAGTATATAGAATTAGTATTCCTATACTTAATTTTAAAATCGCAACTAGCATACTTACTCAGCCTTAAAATAATTAAATTGAGATGATTTACTCCACTCGTATGCACTCCACATATCTGTTTGATTAGACGCTGGATCAACCATAATAACATTATTACCATTTACTCCTGTGACTGCAACCCAATGTTGATTTCCCGGTGTTGCTCCTTTTACTTCTTCCGTTACAAAATAACCTGCATTTACATATTGAGTAATTAAGGCTAATTTTTCATTTCTGCTTTTCCCTCTTAAATTGACATTACCTACATATTTAAAGTTTGGAACAACTTTACTAATCGGTCCGTAATATAAATTACCTCTTTCATCAAAGCCACCATTTTTATTCAATGCTTCTACAAATGTTCCCGGATTAAATGGCTCTATATTTGGAGTAGGTACTCCTGACTTTTCAATTAGTATTGCTATTGAAGTAACCAGACAGCCAATATTTCCTATTGTACTATTAGTATTACCTATTTTTATATTAGACCAGCTTTGTCCTGCTTGTCGCCAATTAACATATTCGCCTGAATCAGTAGCACCATAAATAACTCCGTTCCATAAACTTGCATATTTGTTATCTGTAAGTTCTGCTAATTGTTTATTCTGGGCAGGTGAAAAATGATAATCATTTTTCATTTGTTCTAGTGTCTTTGTATTTATCTTGATATGCAATACTTTTTTCTGTACCTGTTTAGGCATTTCATCTGCATTAGTTCCTTGTTCTGTAACCATTTCATCTTTTACTTCTGATGTCAAACTATTCATATCCCAGAATATTTGTTTAATAACATTTTTCTTATTATCATCTATTGTCATTACATCTTGTTGATTCACACCATTAGATTGTTTTATTGTATAGACTGTTAAAACATCTTTCCAACTTGCCATACTCCCCTCTAAAACATAATCGTCGTGTGGATTAGAGTCTTGAATAGATTGTAACTTATCAGAAAATTCCTGATTACATTCTGCTACAACTGTATTCATTGTAATAGAATTAGCACTCGTTTTTTGACTACTAAAAAATATACCAAAAATTGAACTACACATTAAAGCAACTAGGCATATAACTATAATAACTATAACGGCTACCCAACCTCCTGCAACAATAGCAGCAACCAAAGCCTTTGTTCCGGCTATGATTGCTTTTATTGCAGATACTGTTGCTTTAACTGCTACTTTAACTCCGTGTGCAGTTCTCTTGGCTGTTTCTTTTGCAATTTGTGTTGCTCTTTTACTTGCTTTAATTGTTTCTTTTGCAGTCTTTTCTGTTTTCTTTGCTACTTCTTTACTTGTTTTAATTGCAGTTTTAGTATTTTTAACTGTTGATTTTACCTTTCTCTTATCTTTTATTTTCTTTTTTAATTGTTTGATTTTTGCCTTTGATTTTTGATAATTTTCTTTGGTTTTCATAAATGATTTTTGACCTTGTTTATTAAATTGATTAACACTTTCATCAAAGGCTCTATCAGTAGCAAACTTTATTTTATTACTTGCATATTCATTACTGTTAATATCATTACTAACAGTTTCTTCTGCTTTTTCTTTTGTTCTTACAATATTATCTTTAAATCTTTCGGTTTGAACTACTGCTTTGTTAATTGTTTTTACACCTTTTTTTGCTATATCTTTGACTTTAATGTCTGCCAAGATAACCACCTCCTAACTGTTAATTACCTTCGCCGGGTTTTGTAGTCATAAGTTTATATAGTTTAGTATTTGTTGGAAATTTATTTATAAATGGAACTAATGAACTGCCTACTTTTAATAGTCCTTGTCCTGCTCCTACATTTGTGATATAACCCATTTGTAGTTCTGATATATTAAGTAATTTTGCTAGTTCTAATCTATCGGTACTAGCCTGATTTAACATTACTATAAACTCACTATTAGCTAACATTGTTCTAGCAGTATGACTTTGTAATAAATCATCAACATTCTGTGTTATACCAGTACAATATGCACCATACTTTCTCACACGCTTCCATAAAGTGAATAGGAAGTTAGCAGAATACTCGTGTTGAAATAATAGATAAATTTCATCAATAAAAATAAAGGTATTTCTACCTTTACTCCTGTTTGTGGTTATTCTATTTAAAATACTATCAAGAACTACTAACATACCAATAGGTAATAATTGCTTTCCTAAATCTAAAATGTCATAGCACAATAATCTGTTATTAGTATCAACATTTGTATTTTTAGCAAAGGTATTTAAACTACCATTTGTAAATAATTCAATCGCAAGGGCTATTTCTCTTGCTTCTGGTTCATTTTGTTTTAATAATTCTTCTCTAAAATCTTGTAATGTTGGTGGAACTCCTTGATAATTTCCTTGTTGATAATGTCTATAAACCGAAGCAGTACATCTATCTATAATACTTTTTTGCTTTGGTCCAAGATTATTTCCACCAATCAACTGTTCACATAGAGAAAGTATAAACTCTGATTTCAAAATTACTGGGTTAGCACCATCTCCATATTCACTATTTAAGTCCATAGCATTTATATGATTATTACTTGTTGCAGATATATGAATTACCTCTCCACCAAGGGCATTTATCAACTGTGAATACTCACGCTCTGGATCAATAATTATTACATCTGCATTAGGGTCACGAAGTATTACTGATACAATTTCGTTCTTTCCAGTAAATGATTTACCAGAGCCAGAAACTCCTAGAATAAATGAATTACCATTTAATAATTGTCGTCTATCTGCAATAATCATATTTTTACTTATAACATTTTGACCATAATAAATTCCGTTTTCGTGATTTATCTCTTGTACTCTAAAAGGTATAAATACTGCTAGACTTTCAGTAGTCAATGTTCTTAATGCGTCTATCTTTCTGACTCCAAAAGGCATTACAGTATTTAGTCCATCCATTTGTTGATATTTAAGTATTGAAAACTGACATAAATGTTTTCTAGCAGTAGTTAATAAACTTTCAGTATCATTATCTAATTGTTCCTTGCTATCTGCCGTATGCACCATTGTTAGAACACTTAAAAACATTCTTTGGTCACGAGTTGTTAAATCATCTAAAAACTCTTTTGATTCAATTCTTTGTTGCTCTAAATCATAAGGTATTACTGCACTAAAATTATTATTAGAGTTTTGTCTTCGTTGCCAGTTTGTTATATTCGTTTCAACACCTAGTCTTCGATTCTCCACCTCTCTAACTGCCTCGTCCATAGGAACAGGTATGACATCAATACTCATCATCATATTTCTATTTAAGTCTGTAAGTTCTGCCACCATATTATCTTTAATATAACTTGCGTATTCTTTTAAGAAAATGACTCTACCATATTTCTTACCCATTTTAAAATAATCTTTTTCAAACTCAAAACTATCAGGGCATATAAAATCTTTGAAACTATGTCCTTTTTTCATATTTTGTATCATATCAAAGGTAAAAGCATTTTCTTCTCCTTGTCTATAAAAATCGTGACATAGTCTTAATCTATCTTCTGCCTCTAATTCAATACATTTTGAACCCAGTTGTGAAAAGTGATTTATTAAATCAGCACTAATTCTTGTAAAATAGTTTCTTGCTTCTTCTACACTTTTTTTATTAACTGAAACTGTTATAAATTTTTCTTGTGTGATTCCGTTTGCTCCTGTTGCTTTATCTAAAAGCATTTTATTATATTCTTTCCTATATTCATCTAACTTGTCATTAGATAATGGTAATAAAATATTTTTTTCAAAGTCTATTTTGTTTAATCTTCTATTTAATATAGTTATTTTAGTAGTTGCTCCTGTATCAAATGAATTTAATAACTCGCTATATTCTAAAAACATACCCTCTTTATCTGCCCTACTTGCAACTGCATAATTTATATCAGTAAATCGGTAACATTTTGAGTATTTATTTTTTCCTACTTGAAATATTCCATCTTGCCATATTCTAGTAACAGGTATAACATCTTGTATTCCTTTTGGAACTACAAATGCTTCTTTATCTTGTTTGAATAGTGTTCTTAATGTCTTCACTATTTTCACCCTCCTTTTCTAATTTATCTTTTAATAATTCGTAGTAAAAATTAACTGGTTTAAAAGTTAGATTCTTTGGTATTAAAAGCTCTGATTTAATATAGGCGTATAAAAACTTTTCGGCTGTCATACCGTTATAAGTTACAAAACCTATTGCAGCAAAGGGTGCAGCGCCTAATATACATACCCAAGATAAAGTTTCTATTCCAAAGTGTCCTTTTAATAAAAAGTATAATAATACTGCTACTCCACAAGCCAATATAGAAAAAACGAACTGCCTTAATGACAGTCCGAAGAAAATGCTTTCTGTATAATTTCTAATTTCCCTATTTATTTTTACTTCCAATTTTATCTACTCCTTTCATCTCTTTTTTTTGAATAATCAAAGTTTAATTCATTGCTCATAATATTATCCTGTATAGTTCCATCATTAAATTTAACAATATATCTATCACAATAAATATCTTTTCCTTTTAAGTATCCTATAACTTCAACTATTTCTCCATTGTGTTTCATATCACTAACTATTTTGGTTCTAAATAAGGCTTTTTCAATAATTTCAATTTCTTTTTTATTTTTCAATATTACCTATCCTCCTTGTTTTTAGGTTTCTTTGACAATTCTTCAATATTTATTACCTTATCAAAATCTTCCTTGGCTTTCATTAAATCTTTGCCATAGTAATTACCATAAGCCCAATCCATTTTATTGTCATTTATCTTATAATTAAAAGCAATTATATATTCTATATAATCACCTTTGCCTCTCTGAACTAATGCAACTGGTTGCTTATTTCTATAACCTAAATCTATGACATACATACCATTATCAAGCATTCTAGTAGTATCTCTATCAATTGTTTCTCCAATAAATAAACTGTGTTGTTCTCTTATGAAATCTTTGTTATCATTTACCCAACTTTCTAACATTTCGTAAGAAGAATATTTTTCATTTTTGTATTCTTCACTCTTTAAAAATTCTCCTGCAATCATATTGCAGAAATCATAACTAATATCATTTTCCGGTGTAGATGATTTTGTAAGCATATCATTTAACAAGTCATATCCTAATACAAATGTGAAATATGCTTTTTCACTTTCTACAACAGTTTTATCAATATAAAACTCATCTATATAATCTCTAACATTTTGTTTTAATCCAATAGTATTTAGTGAAACTGTTTCTATTTCTTCCTTTTTGTCATAATCTTGTTCATTTTCATATATATGGACAAGGTTTTCTTTTGGATTATCCAAATTTAAGTCATCAGCCTCTATAATATAGCCTTTATATTTCATAGTATCATTTATTGCTAGTCCTTCAAAATATTGCATAACATCTGGTGTATCAAAACCAGTATTTTTATCTAAATACTCTTTTGTAATTCCATTGTCTGCACAATATTGTAGATATGCTTGAACTCCGTCTTTGTACTCAATATCTTCTGGATATAACTCGTGAATAGAGTTCCAAATAGAATAATGAACTTCATCAGTCATATAGCCTATTCTTTTACCTTCCTCCAAATAATTGTAGATATAATAGTCAAAATTGTAGTCCCACTCTGGAACTTCAAGATACCCTCCATCATACTCCTTAGTAAAAGGTGTAAACTCTATTGCTTCACCATAATCATCACTTGCTAATACAAAAATATTATCATTATCTGGATCATACAAAATATAATCAATGTGTTTATTTTGATGTTCCATTGAATCTTTTAAAAAAGTTTCTATATCATTTTTTATTTTTTCTATCTTTTCGTTCATTTGACACCTCCTATAATCCCATCATTTCACGAACGACTCTATCAGATAATTTTATTGTTCCTACAAGCACTAACATATTGAAAATTAACTCTCCAATATATTTCCACACCTGCGTGACTGCTGCTGCATTTGCGTCCACTACTGGTGGTGAACTTGCAAATAGAGAGAATATAATACAAGATAAGACTATAATTGCTCCCTCTAAGCAAACGGCACAATAAGATTTAATAAAACTCTTCCCAACACTTTGTGTAGGTTCTCCTGCAAAAGTAGATAACGGTATCGGTGCTATTGCAGTATAAAGATATAACTTAAAGAATCTTCCATAAACAGTCATTATCATTATGAAAGATAATACTGTAATAAATAAGCCACCAATTAGTGTGACTGCCCATAGTGGTATGGATTCAAAGAAACCACATTTTTCTACTGCCGTTATAATTTCTTGTGGTAATGTTGTGCTTGTTGCTCCACCTAGTCCTGAAGCCTGAATAATTGTAGATATAACTCCTTGAACTATCTTAAATAATGAAAGCATTAAATCAAGTCCGTACGTTACCACTATCTTTGCGATTGCGAATCGTATAAATAATTTAAGAGCGTGTTCCGGTTTCTTTACTTCTGTTATAGAGCCACAAGTTTTCATTACACCAACTACAAAGAATAAAACTAACAATGCAAGACCAATGGCTTGAACAGCACCGTGAATATTTAGAATTACATTCCAAATACTTCCTCCTTTAAAAGTTTCCGGAGTTTGCGTAACTAATTGCCATATTTCTCCTAACTTTGAGTTCCAAGTATCCAGTGCATTTTGTAAATTTTGCACTACCCAATTATCGCTCAATATTAACACCTCCTTGTAAAAATAAGATGAGGACGAGTAGAATATTTACTCGCCCTTTGATAATCGCTTAACCTGTAATCATATTTAAAATTTCTTTTGCAAATGTGATAACAATACCACCTGCAACTGTCAAGAAACCATTGGCTCTTTGACTAGGGTCGTGACTCTTTAATGACAACCCTACTTGAACTATACCAAAGCCTAGTAAAATCATACCTATTGCTCTAATTAGTCCGAAGATAAAGTTAGATAAGTTATTTACAACAGTCATTGGATCATCTGCTGCTAAAACATTCACACTTGTTCCAATGGTTATTGCAAAAAGACTTACTCCTAATACATAAGCCTTAAATAATTTCTTTCCTTTACTACTCATTTTTAATTGTTTACTATTTTTATTCATAAATTTCATTCTCCTTTTCCTTTAAAATAGTCTTCTACCTCTTCCGAAGTAATCAATTCATAGTCATTTGCTATATCTTCAATTTCTGTGAAATTATAGTTATCTATATTTTCATCAATACTAATTGAAGCAATAGCATTTTCTGTTCCTCCGTGTAAGTAAGGTTTTTCTTTTCCATCAGTAGTAAATGCTACATTCGGATGTTTTAAAATGTCATACTTAAAGTCCATTACCGGTCTTTCTCCTCTTATAAAAAGAATTGCGTATTTATTATCAAGTAACCTTACTTCATCAGGAGTTAGTAACTCTCTACCACTTATTTGATAGTTAGTTGAATAATTGCCACTTCTACCACTTGATTTTCCATAAGTATTAGTGTCAATCGTTTCTTTCCCCAAGAGTTCTGAAACATATTTGTGTGTAGATTGTTCGTTTCCTCCTAGGTAAAGAAATTCATCGCAGTTTCCTACTATTGACTCCCATTGCTTCTCAAAAAGTGCTTTTAATTGTGCTAGATTTTGAAGAATAATAGATACTGAAACCTCTCTTGAACGCATAACTGAAAGTATCTTGTCAAAGTCATCTGGGAGTGAAACATTGGCAAACTCGTCCATTATGAAATGAACGTGTACGGGTAAACTTCCATTGTATTTATGATCTGCCAAAAAAAACAACTGTTGAAACAGTTGCGTGTATAAAATACTTACTAAAAAATTAAAACTTGTATCATTATCTGGAATCAAAGCAAATAATGCTGTTTTCTTTTCTCCTAATGATGGTAAATCTAATTCATCAGTAGCAGTTAAAGAAGCCAAACTTTCTAGGTTAAATTTTTCTAATCTTGCAGCCAAAGTAATCTGAATAGATTTTAGTGTTTTAGCAGAACCACTATGATAATCACGGTAATACTTAACTGCAATATGCTCTGGTTCTCTTTCTTCTAATCTATTAAATAAAACATCTAATGGACTTACATAAGAGTCATCATCTTCGTGGACTTCTCCTGCTCGAAGTAGTTCCATAACCATTGGAAAATTTTGCTCATCCTCTGGTGCTTCGTATTTAAGATAAAATACAAGTGCTAGTAGTAACATACTTGCAGCCGTATCCCAGAACGGATCATTAGACTGGCTACCCTTTGGTGTCGTTGACTTAAATAAATTGGTTACAAGTTTTTGAACATCATTGTCATTTTTTAGGTAAACGAACGGATTGTAGCAATGACTCTTTTCCATATTTATTAAGTCTAATACTTTTACCTCATAGCCTTTCTTCTTTAATAGTTTGCCTGTGTCCCTCACAATTTCGCCCTTGGGGTCTAAAATTACCATTGAGGTATTACATTGCATTACATTTGGTTTGCAATAAAATCTTGTCTTTCCTGCTCCACTACCACCACAGACTAAAACATTTAGATTTCTTCTATGCTTTTTTCCATTTAACCCTATACAAACATTTTGAGTTAATAACTTATTTCTATCCATAGGTAGTTGTTTGTACTTTTTATTTATCTCATTTGCATTTCCCCACCTTGCAGAGCCATGTTCTTCTCTCCTACGGTAATTCTTTTTAGTAGATAAATAAATTGTAATTGCCATTACATAACCAATAATAAATATTATTATTACTTTTATTGAACTATCACACCAAGTAATATGAAAAGGATTACCAATAACCTCTGAAAAATCTTTCATTATTTGTGGTAATCCTCCATTTACTGATGGTGCAATTAAAAGTGCTAACCATATTGTTGGTATCAGTCCAAGACAATACAACCATTTTGGATAACTAGAATCTGTGTTCATCTCTCCTCATAGACCTTGTGAGAACTTTTTTTTTAGGTGGGGCGTCAATGGCTCTTAATAAAACTTCATCAACATATTCTGTATCTTTGCCCTCTTTAATCATTTTATTTCTAAACTCATTTAAAGCATTGATAAGAATACCTAACTCGTATTTATCAAGTTCTAACACTTTAATTTCTTCTTTCATAATTCCTCCTATCTTTCGTGTTCCTTATTTTTTTGTGCTTTTGAGATAGTTTCAAAATATGCACTCATTCTAGTATTTATATCTTCCATATTGCTACGCATAGAAGTTAATTCATTTCTTACCTCACTAGCACTCATATTTTTAAATGCCTCTGGAATAGTGTTGATATTTATATCTGACACATCAATTCCATATTTCTTACATAACATATATGAAGTAGATTCACATTTAAAATTATCTAGTTCAGTATTTCCTGTTTCTTCAAGTGCAGACCTAGTTAGTTCTTTTGCAAGTTGTTTAAATATTGTTGGAGTTTCTCCACCCCTTTTAACATATAAAACATTATCTTCTTTATTCCATAGTGCAACTTTATCACTATTTGGAATTTCATCTACTGCCTTTATATCAACAGGACAGTCTTTTAAAAGAGCCGTTAATTTTACTCTATCATCATAATTGATAGTTCTTGGCTTTTGTGTAGATGTTGTTTGTGATATATCAAACATTTTCTTAACATTATATGAAATAGCAGAACTACCATCTGACCTTGTATAAGAATCTCCCGGTTCTAATATCTTAATACCATTTGCACCTTTCTTTATAAATGCTCCTGATTCTTTCCAATCATCAAATTCTTTTATTTGTATAGCATTAGGATAAGTAGCAGATATTACAAGTGCATTACCAACAGAGTATTTGTCGAATCTTCCTTGAACATCTAGGTATTGTTTATACTTGTTAATATCTGTTTTTATCTCGTCTGCTGTTTTGTCCATTAAATCATATACTTCTTGTCTTTCTTGTTGCTTTCTTTCTCTCCAAGCATTTTTATCAAAAGATTTATTTGATTTAGTGGTATTACTATTAGCATTAGCCATTATTTGGTCAAAATCATTCATATTCTATTACCCTCTTTCCTTTGATTTTTTCTTTTTTGATTTTGGTTGTTTGTGTTTTGTAGTTTTGTTTTTTTCTGGCTTTTCTTTTTTAAGTTCATCTTTATCTAAATCTTTGTCTTTCTTCTGTTCTTCTCTTATTGCTTTTATTTCTTCTCTAACAGATGGCTTTTCAGATTTAGTACCCTTGTCTGACTTGTTTTTGTTGTCTAAGGTAGGCTCTGACAGAGGGCTTTTTTCTGTCTTTGCCACTTGGGGGTTTGACATTTCATTTTCCTCCTTGCTTATCGGTTTAGATAAAATATCATCAACCAATTTTTCTTCGACACTCTTAATAACAACACCTTTATCTTTACTGTCTTTTGATTTTTGAATTTCACTTTTAATAGAAGCCGTATCAACAGTAGCAAGATTAAATCTATCAACAATACGATTTATTTTACTTGCATCTTCTGCTCTAACCATAATGTCGACCATACCATCTACACTTTTACCTCTACTTTTTAAAGCACAAAATAAAACACCATATCTTTTTGCTTCCTCTGTGAATTTTCTTAAATCTTCTTCCTTAACAGTAAATACTTTAAGTTCTTTGCCAGATTTAAGCATATTAGTAAGTCTTGTCTTACCTTTTGTTTGCTTTTGATCTTTTAATATTGCAATCATTAGTGCAGCAATATTCTTTGCTCCACTTCCAGATAGTCTTACTGCTACCTCTAATCCTTGTAAACTCATTCTTACAATAGATTCAGCAGCGTCACCTGATGTGTTCATTTTTCTCTACCTCCTTTTCTTGATTTTTTTCATCAGATAATTCTTGAAGATTTTGTTCCATCTTCTTACTTCTTTCTATAATATCTTTACATAGCACCACCTCCTTTCGTAACGGATTTATTTCTTTATTTAAGTTATCTATTTGTTCCTTAATTTCTTCCTTTTCTTGTTTTGACTTTGACTTTTTATGTTTGTACCAGAGTTTACTTCTCTGATCCATAAGTTCTTCAAGTCTTTTTTCTTTATCTTCTTTAAACGCAAAAAACTGCTCGTCAGTTTTTAAATTATTTCTGACAAGCAGTCTTGTTTCATTTGATATTTCTTCCATCTTTCGTACATCAGCACGAATAGCAGGAGATAATTTTTGATAAGGATACTTTTTAGGAAATACTCTTAATAGATAACAATAGTGAATATATAAAGCATAAAATCCTTTTGGTTTTCGCTTTTTATAATAGTTAGCATTATACTTTTTCTTGTTGCCATATTCTTCTATAAAAGGGACTCGCTTGATATGTTCTTCATCAATTCTTTGTTTAATTCTATCAATAGAATATTCATTACCAAAGTATCTTTCAATACGGATATTTTTCTTATATGGACTTCTTTTTATACTTAACTTATTACCTCTATAAATCAACTCATAATCCATTGCTTTCATTAAATCTTCAAAGTCATAATAAGAAGTAGCCATACCAATCGCCCTATCTAAATCATCTTTTGCAATAGAATAATAATTAACTTTATTATTGTTTTCTTTCTGATAATTAGCAAAGTTTATCTTACTATTTCTACAAGGCTTTTCTTTTAATACAGATAACCCGTATTCTTCACATAAAGAATCTGATAATCTTCTTAATTCTGCATAAGTTTCTCTTTTGTTGTAATATCTTTTTCCATCTTTAAAAGACACTGAATTTATAACAAAATGATTATGATAATGATCACTATTCAAATGTGTACTAACTACCACCTCAAATCTATCTCCCCACATTTCTTCGGCTAGTTTTACACCTATTGCGTGACATTGTTCTGGTGTAACTTCTCCCTCTGCGAAAGATTGGAATGCGTGATAGCCAAGTATTCCTCCTGTCTTACCATATTGTTCTTTTGTAATAGTCATTTCTTCTAATGCAGTTTTAGGATTGCAATTAACACCAGTCACATAAAATTGTTGTTCAGTTTTATAATCTGCCTCAATATAATCAATTACATTGTGCAAATCATAATAGCTTTCTTTACCATAATCACTATTTAATGTTTTTTCTATATCTGTTGTATAGTTCAAAACATTATCAAGTCTTTTTTCAATTTTCCATATTGCTGTTGTTGCAATTTTTCTCACTCCTTTCATTTTTGAATATAAAAAAAGATTATCACTTATATATTGATAATCTCTAAATATTAGTTCAATAAAAATTTTTCTGGTAATTGTTTAAAATCAAAAGTATCTTTTGAAAAATGATGATCCTGTCCTTCTATTATTTCAAGTTTAACTTTTTCATCTACCATTGGTTCTATTAGCCCAGTATATCTAATTGATGGGTCTAAACTTCCATATACAAAAGTTATTCTTTCTCCATTAAACTTTATTATTCCCTCCTTTGTTTTGTGCCAATTATGCATAAGAGGTCCATTTATTAGTAACATTCTTTTTATTTGTGGATATTTTATTCCAAACCAAGCACCTATTAAAGCACCATTTGAATGTCCCATATAATAAATCTTATAGTTCTTTATTTTTTCCTCATTGCAATAATCTTCTATAACTTTCATTGCATTATCTAATGGATTATTTCCATCAAAAGGATTAGAAGAACATATTACTGTATAACCATATTTTTTATTAATATCATTAGCAATTTTAAGATACTTATTTTGATAGCCATACATCGACCCATCTTGTCCTGCTTTAATAAAAACTATTGTTTCATTTCCTTTTTTTATTCCATAATCAATAATTGCAATGTCCCCTAATTGGCTATGAACAATTTTATCATAATCTTTTTTCTCATTCATATTATCCCTCTTTTTTCTCAGTTACATCTTTTAGATAATTATAAAATTTTTTTATTTCTCTTTCTTCCAGGAAATATGAATAGTAACTATCCATAATACAACCATCATCATCAATATAATTTATCAATAATTGAATATCTGGATTTATAGAGAATTCTTTTGAATTTCTATCTTTCAACCAACAACCATATTCATTACCTTTTGGATAAAATATTATTTTAAAAGCTGGTTCTAATGGTATAAATGTTTTTATTTCTTCAATTTTCCCATCAATAAAATCTTTAATCATTTCTTTTAATATATCAACTTCACAAGATTCCATATCATAAGAACTCGAATCAAATTCAATAACATTATTTTTAATTTTCCACTGAACATTTGCCCAACTTTCATCATCGCCATTGTACCTTTTTTCTGGTCTTTCATAGTTTTTTATATCTAGTTGAATTTCATTATCACTTAAATGCAACATATCTCCATCTCCTATTGTTTATCTATTAGATTTAATTTGCAAAAAATATCTTTTAAAGATATAAGAACATTTCTGTTATCAATCATAAATGAAAGAAAATTATTTTTCTTATCATCAGTATCTAACTTATTCATTACTATTGATATAACATCTGATTTTATATTTTGTCTATCTAACTCTTTTAATATTGAACACTCTAAACTTGATAACATTATTATCCTCTCCCAACGATACTAATTATAACATTTAATTTTCTTTTTTACCATATTGAACATAAAGATAGTTAATCCTTATCTGGTCTTATATATTTGTTTTTTAGTTCAATAATAAGTGTATCTAACTTATCAATTTCTTTTTTCAAATGTGGTACATCTACAACACCTCTTGCATTTGCAATTCGAGCTATTTGATTTATATTGTTTCCAATATTACGAATACCTTTTATATCTTCATAAAATTGTGTAGGTGGCTTTTCTTTTGGCTTATAACCTAAAATAAGATGTCTGATATAATCAGATGAGTTCATACCAACAGACTCTGCATTACATTTCATAATATAATCTTCTTCATCATTAAGCCATATTTGTTTTTTTATTCTACGACTTCGCATTTAACCACCTCTGGATCATCTTCGTGTTCATTATCTCTCAACAATACAATTTCTCTTTCTAATTCACTTACACGATTTATTTGTAAGCAACACATCAAAGTAGTCATTGCAAGTCCTCCAATAATTAACCCTAAAATAAAAAATAATAATTCGCTCATTCTAATCACTTTCCTTTCTTCAATATTAAATTTTGTCTAGCAAGGGGATTGGGGATTTCCCCACAAGCGAATTTCGTACGGGAGTACAAATTCATTGCTTGCTAGACATAAGTTTTACTCCCCAAAGGTACATTCATCACAATAAGAACAATAATATTCGCAATTTTTACATTGCGTTTTCATAAAAGAATCTGCGTCTATTTCATTATCATCTTCCTCAAAATCTTCCTCTGGTTCTTCTTCAATTTCTTCAACTTCAAACTCGATTGGTATAGTTGTATCTATCTCAATAATTTCATTTTCTATTACAAATTTTGCTACAATCAATGCTGCTTCTTTTTGATTTCTTGCTTCAATTTCAAAATAATCTTCATTAACATTTGTAACTTTTACTTCATATTTTTTATCCTCTATTTCACTTAAAAGACCAACTTCAATTAGTAAATCTTCAATATCAAGTTCTAATTCCTCACACATTTTTACAAACGGAATTAAGTAAAAACTTGGTTTTAATCCATTTTCAAATCTTGATATTTCTGCGTGACTTATACCAATTTTTTCAGCAAGTTTTCTTGTTGAAATACCTTTCTCATTTCTTCTTGTTTTAATAATATTTGCTAATTTTAAATAATCAAATTTCATAATTTTCACCTTTCTTTTTCATATCTTTTTTTATAATTTATTCCTACTTTGGCACACAAAAAGTCATTGAAATCCTTTCCAATTTTAGGTGGATCATCAATGACTTCATATTGTTTTGGAAGAACAGTTTTTAGTGCCATTGTTGCTATTCTTCCTGCACTATCATTATCAAAATGCAGATATATCTTTTTAATATTTTGATTCTGATTTAGATAATAATTTAATGCTAGTGGTATCTTACTTTCATCAATTTTTTTAGCTGGTTGATAAACACCTGCTAGTGAAAGTAGGTTATCGTTATACCACTCTTTATCTTCTAATTTATTAAGTGTTGCGTATGATAATAAATCAATAGCACTTTCAAATAAATGAACTGTATCACTCTTTTCTAGTGAATCTAATTTAAAAGAAAATGCTTTATGACTTCCGTAAGCGTCTTTCATATACCTACTATTATTTGTTGCTCTTATTCCTGCATACCTTGGTATTTTGTTTTTATCATAGCCAACAAATACCACATTATGATTAGGTAAATCTTCATAAATTAAGCGATTATCTATACACTCACTTATAATATCTTTATCAATACCACGACCAGTTAAATAACTCATAACTTTATCTGTTGTAGTTGATTTTTTTGGCAAAATAAGTCTTACATTTTGAACTTTTTTAGGTTGTTGATATAGAACAGGTGGTCTGTCATTTGAGTATCCTAAAATAGTTTCTACTGCCTGAATAAAAGTATATTCTCTAACTTGAATTAAGTATTCTAACGCAGTTTTTCCACCTATTCCTCTTGAAAACCAATACCACATACCATTACTTATTTTTAAACTATCGTGTGTTCTAGTCATATAAGTATCTCTACTAAAATGTACTAATTCATCTGGTTCATAGTTTTTCAAATAAGTATATAAGTCCATTTCTTTTGCTTTTCGTATTTCTTCCGGTTGATAATAAGCCATACTATTACCTACCTTTCCTTTGCTTTTTTCTTTGATTGTTTTGCTTTATATTCTTCTGCTAATTCTGCTATTATTTCATCAGTATTATCTTCTAATAATTGATTTATATTTAAGTCAGAATCCATCCAACCTTGATATAAAGTTTCCAATGAATTTTTTTCATTTTTTAATGCTTTTAGTTCATCTAAATCATACCTTTGTGATTCTGGATAAAACAAACACATTAGTTCTTCTTTCATTGTAGTTTCATAAGATTTATCTATTATTTCCTTTGAAGTAAGTGTTTCTAATTCTTTCTTATAAGAATCAAGTTCACTTTCTAATTTAGAATATAATTCTTCTCTAATTTTTTCTTCCATAATGTCACTTTCCTTTCTATAAAATAAAAAAGAGCGAAGATAGTTTTTACTAAAATCGCTCTCCTTGGTTATTTTACCAATTCCATTTCTTTCATAAGATAGTAGAAATATTTTCCTCCTAAATAAAACATTTTCTTTTGTTCAATAAGCATTCTATCAATACAAGAAGTAAAGTATTTTACTAATAATTCTACTTCTTCTTTTGTTAATGAAACTGATTCGTTATTTTCTATTATTGCCTGAATTTTGCTATTTGTGCCCGTTATTTCTTGGCAAGTTCTGTTGAGTTCCATATACTCTTTTTCCTTGTTTAGTTGTTGTGTCTGTTCATTAAGTACATACCAAAATAAGTCATCAAATTTCTTCTCCATTTCCTTATCAAAGTCCATATATTCATCACCTTTCTTTTTGGATGTGAATATTTTAACACAATAGCCTTTTAGAATTAAATGTGCGATTTACCTCTCGTATTCTTTTTTACATTCTTGACTATCATCACTTATATCATTACCATCATCAATGATTTCTTTATCTTTGTTATTAAGATTTAATTTTATATTTAATTCATCTAATCTCTTTGACTTTGTTTTTAATTCTTCCTCTTGTGGGAAAGGCTTCTCAATTTCTTTTTTAGCACTTTCATAATTCTTTTTGGTATCTTCAAGATTGTTTTCTACACTAGAAAGTCTTGTTTCAATACCATTTAAAACATTATCAATACGGGTTATATTTCCACTAGGATCACTACCTAATTCAGTTTTATATGATAAATTATTCTTCATACTAGCATAGAACTTTCTGTCCATAGTATCAAAAGATAATATAATTTTAAAACCTTTATACTCTCCAATTTCAAGTGGTTCTGGATTAGTCATAGACTTACATATTTCAATAATCTTTTCTCCTGCTTCTTTTCTTTCAGTAAAGTCTGTACCTTTTATATTCATTTTTTCAAAAGAATTATCTGGAGTATTATTATTGTTGAATACCTCAATATCTTCTTTCATATCTTCAATTCTATTTTCTAATCTTTTTATTTCATTTGGATAATATTTAATAACTTTATCTTCTAATTCATACTTTTCACTCAAATAATTTTGTTTTAATAATTTTAATTTTGCGACCTGTGTATCAAGTTCTGTTTTTTCAATTATATCTGGATTTCCTGCTGCTAATGCTTTAATTTCAGCATAAGACAATGCAGTTTCATCAATATCTTCTGCAAACCTCACAGGAGTTTTTGATGTCATTATTTGTGAAATAAATCTTTGCTTATTTTCCACTAATTGATATAAGTATGCGTCAAAAGTTCCCTCTGTTACATATCTATAAATATCTACTTCCGAATTTTTATTTCCTTGTCTTATTATTCTTCCTGACCTTTGTATTAAGTCACTTGGTCGCCAAGGACAATCTAAATCGTGTAAGGCTATAAGTCTATCTTGACAGTTAGTTCCTGCACCCATTTTTTGTGTACTTCCTATAAGAACTCTAACTTGTCCTCGCCTTACTTTATTAAATAATTCTTGCTTCCTTGCGTCTGTGTTTGCGTCGTGAATAAAAGCAATTTCTTCTTCTGGTATGCCTCTATCTATAAGTTTTGTTTTTAAATCATCATAGACATTAAACTTGCCATCATTATGAGGGGTTGATAAATCACAAAACACCAATTGTGCAGATTTATCTTCACTTGTTTTATCCCAAATACTATAAATATTATCAGCACAAGTTGCTACTTTGCTATGCTCAAAATCTTCTAACATATCATTTGTAAGTCTTTGGTCTAGTGCTAATTTTCTTCCATCATTAGTTATTTTTAGCATATTATCAACTGATGAATCTACCATTCTATTTCTTATCTTCTCTGCTCTTTCAGATAAGTCTTTTACTAATTCTTTTTGAATTTCACTAGGCTCTATAACCACATTATGATAATTGGCTTTTGGTACTGGAAGATTAAGCATTTCAGAAGTTTGAATGTCTGCCACTTCTTTAAAAAGTGCCATTAGTTCTGGTAAATTAAAAAACTTGGCAAACCTTGTTTTTGCTCGGTAACCTGTTCCCTCTGGACTTAATTCTATTGCAGTTACAGTTTCTCCAAAAGTTGAAGCCCAAGCATCAAATTGTTGAAGATGTCTTTTTTCTAGTTCTCTATATTGCAAGTATCTTTGCATTGTATATAGTTCTACCATAGAGTTTGAAATTGGAGTTCCAGTTGCAAATATGACACCTTTACCACCTGTTAGTTCATCAAGATACCTACACTTCATAAATAAATCTGATGACTTTTGTGCTTCTGTTTGTGCTATGCCACCAACATTTCTCATTTTAGTGTAAAGAAATAGATTTTTATAGTAATGGGCTTCATCTACAAATATTCTATCAACACCTAACTCCTCAAAAGTTACGACATCATCTTTTCTTGAAGTGTCATTTAATTTTGCAAGTCTTGCTTCTAAACTCTTTCTGGTTTTCTCCATTTGTTTAATAGAAAATCTTTCGCCATTATTATTTTTTAAATCTTGAATACCCAAAGTTATATCTTCTATTTGTTTTTGAATTATTGTAACTTGTCTTTCAACTGACATTGGTATTTTCTCAAATTGTGAATGTGAAATTATAATTGCGTCATAATCTCCGGTGGCTATTCTTGAACAAAACTTTTTACGGTTAGCAGTTTCAAAATCTTTCTTTGTAGTTACCAAAACGTTTGCACTCGGATATAGTTGTAAAAATTCTTGACCAAACTGTTCTACAATGTGATTAGGCACTACAAATAATGATTTATTACATAAGCCTAATCTTTTTGACTCCATTGCAGCAGCAACCATTTCAAAAGTTTTACCTGCCCCAACTTCGTGTGCTAAAAGTGTATTACCTCCATAAAGTATTCGTGCAATTGCATTTACTTGATGTTTTCGTAAGGTTATTTCCGGATTCATTCCATCAAAACTGATATGACTTCCATCATACTCTCGTGGTCTGATAGAATTAAATCTTTCATTATAAACCTTTGTTAATCTTTCTCTACGCTCTGGATCTTTCCATATCCATTCCTCAAAAGCAAGTTTTATTTGCTCTTGTTTTGCCTGTGCTATTGCAGTTTCTTTTTTATTTAATTCTGCTACTCTCTTACCATTTTCGTCCTCATAATAATCATAGATTCTTGTATCTTTAAGATTTAAACTATCTTCAATAATTTTGTAAGCACTTGCTCTACCAGTTCCATAAGTATTAGTCGCTTTAATATTATACTTATCATAATTTTTTCCATCTATCCACCATTCAGAAGTTGCTTCATTATAATGAACATTTATATTTTGACAAGCATAATTACTAGGATTTAATAAATATTCAATAAAAACTTTTATATCTTCAGGTGGAATCCAAGTAGAGCCAAGTCTAACACTTATTTCACTTGCACTTAAATCTTTTGGTTGAACCTCTTTTAAATATTTAACATTTACATTAAATCTTTCATCTGTTTCAGCAAAATGTTCTGCAATCTTTAATTTTTCTCTTACATTACCAGACAAATACTCATCTGCTGTAACCCATTGATTAGGCTCTCCGTATTCAGGAACATTGAATATTTCTCCCTCTAACTCTTTAAGCATTTTATCCATATCCATATTGCAAAGTTTTTGCATAAAGGTTATATCAACTCTTGCCTTTTCGGATAGTGAAACAATTAAAGCGTCGTTTGCATTATCAACTGATGTTATCTCTGTTTTAGGCTTGATAGTTCTTTTAGTGAACATATCTGCTTTTCTTGCAAGATTTCCATTCTCATCTAAAATTTCAAGAGAACATAATAGATAATAACTTGAATCATTTGAAAAAGCAGAGTTATTTCCTCTACTATTGATTAGTCCATATTTCTTTGTAAACCTATCATATAATTGATTTAATTTCACTTGTTCTCTCTTTATATCTTCATCTGGATAATCTTCCGTTTGATATTCTAAAAGAGTTCTAACACAGTCCCTTATTTCAATTAACCCTTTAACTCTATTTTCAGTAGTCATTGCTAATTCTTGTGGGTACATTCTACTATTTTCTCTAAAATATATTTTGTCATCTATTAAAGTGTATGAGAAGTTTCTTACCGTTAAATCTGCTTCAATGGAATTATCTTCTTCTCCTATATCATCTAGTTCATACTCTTTTACTTCGGCGTGTATATTTGAAATTGCTCTTTCTAACTTATCTTCTAACTTTTCGTCATCAGAGATACAAGCAGAATCATAGCCAAACCTAGTTGAAATCATTTCCATATTTCCTAGTATCATTTCTGGATTATCAATAAAATACTGATTCATTTTTATACCATCATCATTTTCTCCAAGATATACCCAGTCTGGTTCAATATCAGTTATTGAATCTCTTTTTTGTAAGAAAATAATGTCTGATGTGACTTCGGTACCTGCATTTGCTTTAAATGTGTTATTAGGTAGTCTAATAGCACCTAATAAATCTGCTCTTTGAGCAATATATTTTCTAACACTTGGATTTTCTTTATCTAGTGTACCTTTGCTTGTTATAAATGCAATAACACCACCGGGTCTAACTTTATCAAGTGTCTTTGCAAAGAAATAATCGTGAATTAAAAACTTATGCTTATCATATTTCTTATCTAATACCTTGAAATCTCCAAATGGAACATTGCCAACTGCTACATCAAAAAAAGAGTTAGGAAGATTAGTATCTTCATAACCCTGTACTGCAACTGTTGATTTTTGATAAAGTTGCCTTGCAATTCTACCACTTATGGAATCAAGTTCTACACCATATAACTTACAATCTTCTAATGAATCTGGTAACATACCTATAAAGTTACCAACACCACAAGATGGCTCTAATATATTACCTGTTTTAAGCCCCATATTCTCTAATGCTTTATACATTGACCTAATTACTACTGGTGGTGTATAAAAGGCTGTTAAAGTAGATTCTCGTGCTTGTGAATACTCTTTTTCATCAAGTAAATTCTTTAATATACTATATTCATTACTCCAAGAAGAATCTTTTTCATCAAAGGCTTGTGGAAGTCCACCCCAGCCGACATATTTCGACAATATCTCTTGTTCTTGTGGAGTTGCAAATCTATTTTCTTCTTCACATTTTTTTAACACTCTTATTGCTTCAACATTATTATTAAATTTTTCTCTTGGACTACCCTCACCTAAGTTATCATTTGTAATTTTAAATTGATTTCTATCAGAAATAGGTATTTCTGGGTGAATATCAAAACTTCTTATTTTATTACTTTTCTTCTTTTCAAATACTGGAACAATATTTTCTTCTTGAACTTCTGGTTCTTCTTCAATAGGAAGTGATATTTCTTCTTTTACATTTACCTCTATATTGCTTGGTTCTTCATTTATATTATCTTTAATATCACTTACTTTAACTTTAAGATGATCATTTGCAGGATTTTCTTGTACTTTCCTATCAAATTCTTCTTTGGACATTTCACGATTAAATAAAGGATATCTAAAATCATATAATACGACATTACTAATTCCAATACTTAATATTTCATATTCATCTGCACCAATATAAACTCTATCTCCTAAATGATATTGATATTCATATTTTTCTTCGGTCGGTTCTTCAATTATTTTTTCTGCTAGATTATTACTTGCCTCAATAAATTCTCTTTCTTGGTCTTTTTCATCAAGCCACTTCGGATATTCTTCTAATTCTTTTGAATTAAGGTATCTATCTTCGTGAATAAGAGTTTTTATTCTTTTTTCAATATAATTCCACTTGAATAATTGTTCTTTGGCACTAGCGTCAAAATAACCTCTATTAAACCTTACACCTTTATAATCAGTATTAACTCCAATTCCTGCTCCTTTTATTGTAGAAGTAGCACCACTTATTCCGTATAAGTTTTTAAGATAATTTATATTATTCTCTGTTGATAAACTTTTACTAAATTGTTCGTAAATACTAAACTTTGTATCACGGTGTTGTTCTGTTAAATATCTATCAACAAACTCCTGTGTAAATTCTAAATCTGATACTGATTTTTCACTATTTTCATCAATAAAACTTAATTGGTCTGTTACACTAGGCAATGGTTCTATTCCATCATTTAACTGATTTAATAAAATCATTGCGTCATAGTGATAAGTTAAATCTTCCCAACTTACAAAACTTTCTGTATCTCTTGATAAGAAATTTCCTTTCCAAAATAAAATACCGTTGTCAAAAGTTTTATAACCATACATTTGGTCATCAACTATAACACCGGTATAATCTTTGTTAAATATTCCTTTGAGATACTCTGCTCTTTTTGTAACATCTTTTTCATTTTGTATAAAGTCTTTTATTTCCTTATTTGATTTTCTTAAATGAGGAGTTGTACTTAATATCTGATTTATCTTTTCATCAACTACAACATAATGTGTTTTACTTTGACTTGGATCATAATTGTTTAAGCGTAAATCAATTCGTTCGCTACTATCTCCTCTGCTGATGTCTTCAAGTTGTTCATTAAGCCTATCCATTTCATAGGGTCTTGTTGTTTCATTTGTTCTGTTATCTTCTCTTTGGCTTTCATTTCTGATACTATCTGTTCTACTCTCTCCATTGCTACTTCTTGAATATTCATCAAGTGTTCTGGAAGTTGATTGCTCATCAATAGAGTCGTGTATAGAGATTTCTTGTTCTCTTTCAAGTACCTTAGCCTCATCATTGCGTATTTGCCCTCCACTTGAATCTTGTTCTCTGGTATCGCTAGGTCTGGTATCTCGTAATCCCCTTTGCGTGTGTAAGTTATACTCATCATTATTCCTCCTTTCAACAGTTTCTCTGCTTTCACTTACATCATAAGATAAATCTTTATCTATATCAAATGTGCGAATTTTATTTATTTCATTTATTCGTAACTTTTTAATAGTATTATAAATTTCACGAATACCCATTTCAGATATTTCGCTAGTGGCTACACCTAATCTAGTTATAGTTTCATAACTATCAAATGCTAATATTGGTGTAAAATCTTCATTAGTGAAATAATCATTCGGATTTAATCCACACCTTTTAATCATTGAAAATGCAATACTATTTTCTAGTGCATTTTGAAACAATAACTGAACTGCTTCATCAGTCATTGGTTCAAGAGAACTATTTTCTCTATAAAACTTTAAATCTTCCAAATAATCTTGCATATTATCTTCAACAAGTATCTTTGATACAGACTTAATTGCAAGTCCAAGAGAACTTTTATCTTCAAGTTCTCCATATTTATTTTCTAATGATTCAATAATATCTACTTCATAAGGTTTTGGAACTGACCATAATCTAAAACTTTTTCCGAACTTACTATTAGTATCTGCAATGTCAAATACATATCGTAAATTAGTATAGCCATTATCTTCTGAAAGAAGTGCTATTCCTTTTGCACCACGATTAACCCATCTACCAACTTGTTTGTTCCAAGCCTCTATCTTCGCACACGCAACTGCTTCTGGTCTTTGTGCATAAATTAAAACTTGGTCATTAAAAGGGTATTTGTAGTTCATTGCTGCACATTCCAAGAATGACATCCAGTCATCCGGATTTTTGCTTATTTGTGTTAAGGTTTCTCCATATAGGTCTGTTATTAGTCTTAATTTACTCGCCATATTGCACCTCCTGTTCTAAATTAGACTATTATTCTTCTGACATTTTGCTCTTTTTAATTTTCTCCCTTACACTTAATAAGACTTCATAATAATTAGTATTGATAGGAATATTACCTATCTCATAAAACAAGATCATAAATAAATCTACAATCTCGTTATTATAAAATCTCATATCAACTATTGTAGTTCCATCTTCTTCTGTTATTGGAACACTATATCTTAATAGTTTATCTTTCATTTTTGATGATTTATTTGAATAATTTTCATTATCAGAATCAATCATATTTTCTAATATTTCTAGTAGTTTATTATATTCGTCTACATTTAATTTAATTTTAATTGGTGGTATTCTTTTTGAATATGCCATTTTAATTCCTCCTATCTTTCTATTTCTTTATCTTGTTTTACTTTCTCATTTAAAACAATATTGTTTCTGTATGATTTTATTGCTTCTTTTACAGAAGTGTTGCTTAAAATATCATCTACTTTTGCTTGTGCCTCTTTTTTGTTTTTGGCTTCAACCTCAAAAGTAATAGTTCCATTTATATCAACATCAATTTCAAACTTTTTCATTTGCCATCATTTCCTTTCTCTTTATAACCACTTAAAAATTCTATAAATAATTGAGCAGTTTTATTATTGTTCTTTTTTACTAATTCCCATAAGTCAGAAATAATATAAAAATCTGACATTGTTAAATTGGGAATCTTTCTTACCTCTTTTATATCTAATGTTGCTATTTTTTTGCTTGTATTAAATCCAGCATTAAATAGTTTTTCAAATGCTTTTGATATACTGTTTAAATTATATTTTTCTTCCAATTTAATCCTCCTAAACCTTTTCTACTAACTCACAAATATAGATAATTTGCTTATTAGTGTTGTGTCTGCAAGTTATTAAAGTTAAAGTGCTTTTTTCGGCATTTCTAACAATGTTAGCAGTCCCTGTTTTTTCTATATCGTATTGATTAACAACTTTGTATTTGTATTCACTACCTCCATAAAAAATACTAACTTCATCATCTGTTTCCAATTTATATAAGTTCTTAAAAAATGCTGTTCTACCACTACCAGAATGTCCTGCTAGTATAACATTTCCGTTTTCCTTATCTGGCATATCAGATTCATTAAGTATTAAAATGTTTCGATTAACATTGTTATAATAACTACCTTTACTTGCTAGACCTTTTTCAAGTCCTATCTTTGGTATTTTAATAACTGCAATATAATCAACCTTTTTAGTTTGAATTGTAGTTGGCTTTTGGTGTTCTTCTTGCTCTTTTTCTTCGGTTGGTGTTGTTTCATCAGTTATTTCTTTTTGTTCTTCGTAAAAAGTATCTATTAAATTTTCTTCATTTTGATTTTGAAAATAATTGTATAGATATTTACCTCCAACTATTCCAATTCCAACAATAATTAGTAAAGAGCCAACTATTATAAGTTGACTCTTACTACCCTTTCTATCTTTATTTTTGTTTTTTCTTTTTAACATAGACAATTACTCCTATTCCTCCAAGAACAAATAATGCTCCGGCAATTTCAATAATATGAGTATCAGTAATTCCTGTACTAGGAACTTCAATTACTACTTTTTCATCAGTCATTGTTGCCTTAACCACTTTTCCATCTTCTAAAATTTCAAAATACATTCTTTCAGGATTTAAAGTGTAACCCTCTGGGGCTTCTTTCTCTAAAATATAGTATTTCCCATATCTAATTTCTGGAATAGTAATTTTACCATTTTCGTCTGTTCTACCACTAAAAATAAGTTCATCTTTTTCATTATAAATTTCAATTAGTGTGTTAGGTAATGGCTCTCCTGTTGATACATCAGTCTTTGTAAATTCAAGAGTTCCAGTAATAGGCTTATCTTTCATTTCAGCCTTTGTAATTTCTCCATTTTCTTTTAATTCAAAATAGATTTTTTCATCTGTAATTGTATAACCTGTTGCTGCCTCTTTTTCAATGATATAGTATTTTCCAACTTTTAAATCTGTAATAATTACTTTACCATCTTTGTCAGTTTTACCAGTAAAGATTAGTTCATTATTTTCATTATAGATTTCAACGATTGTGTTTGGAATAACATCTCCATTTACAAGATCCTTTTTAGTAAATTCCAAAGTCCCTTTCTTTAAGTAGTTTAAATTACTGTATGATTCAAAAACTATTGGTGTTTCATCATTTACTTCTTTTAATTCAAAATAGTGTTTATTACTATCTAATACATATTCATCTTGTGTTTTTACTTCAATTAAATAGTATTTTCCAAGAGGTAATTTTTTAGAAATTGCATAACCATTTTTATCTGTTGTAATAGTATCTACTTTTGTACCTTTTTCATAATAAAGATGATTTCCATCAGCAGATTTAATATCTTCTTCTGCATAGATTTCAAATGTTACACCACTTAATTTTTTATCTTTGTAAGTGTATTTACCATCTTTAATTACTAAATTTTCTCCTGTTTTCTTAATTTCAAGTTGACCTTTTATTGGTGTGTTTTTATAAGTTACTGTTATAAAAGCACCATAAGTTGTATATGAATAATGAGTATCATTTCCTATTGTGAATTTTAAGCCATCTTTGTCTTTTAAATAACCGTTAGGAGCAGATACCTCAATCAATTTATAATTTCCAGCAGGTAGTTTTAAGTAAGTTATCATTTTGCCATTTTCATCTGTTTTGAACTCACTATAAACTTTTCCACCAACATATTGAGAAACATATTGATTTGTATCAGTATCTAAAATCTTGAAAGTTGTATTTGCAATAGCAATAGTCTTTCCAGTTTCGCTATCTACTTTGATTACTTGAAGATAAGCATATAGTGTATTATTTAAAATATTGTAATATTGTTCTTTTTCGCTTGTTTCATTTACTGTAATATAGAAATCATAAATCTTTTCATATCCAGTTGTTGTATTTACTTGATGGAACTTCCATACACCATAAGGTAAGTTCAATGAAGCATAACCATTTTTATCTGTTTTGATTTCTCCATATTTATTACCATTTGGATAATAGATTTCAAAAGTAATATCTTTTTCTGCATTTAAGAAAGTAGTGTTTCCATCTACTTGTTCATATTGTTTTAAAATACTAACATAGTTTTTAATTACTTTTTCTACTACATCAATACTAGCAGATTCTTTACCTTTAATATCAACATTATATCTTGTTGTATCAAGTTCATAACCCTCACTAGGTTTTATTTCTTGTAAATAATAATCATTCCAAGATAATACTGCATTACTCTTGAAATAACCATTTTCATCAGTAACTACTGTTGTTACTAATCTTCCTGTTGAAGTTTCATAAACACCATACTCAGCACCTTTTAAAGTTGCTTGTCCTTGTGCATTACCAGTTTCGCTATCTTTCTTATGACCTTCAACAAATGATGTGTAAGAATTAACTCTTATTTTTGCAATTACTGGGTCAGTAGTTCCCGGTACCATCATATTTTGAATTCCATCTCCAACAAATAATTTATAACTAGAACTATATGGCATATTTTTCGTTAAAGTTAAATCAATACTTCCACTTCTTGTAGGTTTAATTATTAACTTATTACCATCAATGCTATAATCTGCTCCACTTACGCTTACAGAATAGTTTGATAATACATTATTTGTATCAGTTAGAGTAATAGTTTCTCCTACTTGTGCTTTATAAACTCCACCATTAAATGATGGTCTATCATAATGATGTGCAATTAAGTCTTCAATTTGTGCTTTTTCATTTGATACATCAAAAGTATCCCCTTTTGCCCAACGAGCAGTATGGAAAGTTGTGTTAGCACCACCACCAACTATTGTGTCCCATATCATACCTTGTGTTGCTGCTCTATATTGTAAAGTTTGATGACCGGGATAAGTATATCCATAATATCCAATTAAAAGTATTCTTTCTTTTATCGAATTAGGCAATCCAGTATCTTCCCAACTTCCTTGATTATAATGCGTTCCCTCTTTTACATTTGGTTGAATACAGTATGCTACTTCTCCATCCATATCGTAAAGAGTAAAATGCCAAGAATGATGTTCACTACCATCAGCCTTTGCTCTATCATACCAATAATCTGAGTAACTCATATTCAATGTTGCTGCATTTACTGCTTGAGCATTAACAGTAAACCCAACTAAAAGTCCTATTGCTAACAATAGGGTTGTTGTAAATTTCTTCATCTCTTTTCCTCCTCTCTTGAACATCTACCCGAGATGATACAGGCAGACCATAAAAAAAGCACTAACATTACGATTAGTGCAAATAATAATATTTTTAACATTTAATTTCCCTCACTTTCCGAAAAAAAATGACTCTTTGTTAAGAGCCACTAATATTTACTTTTTAACTCTTGATCCAGTCCTTCGCCACTTCTGCAAAAGAAATGCAAATAATACCAATACTTTCCGTTTTCATCTATTGCAGATGGATAAACTCTAAAATAATTTATCTCTGGTTGTATTTGATTATCTTGGTGTTCTTCGTTCCAATCTAAAACATAATCTAACTCTTTATTTTGAATTTCAGTACCTCTCCTTAAAGCCTCACTTTCAGAAGAAAACTCTTTTTTTCCGTGAGTAATAGAATCATAAAAAGTTGTTGACTCTTTGTTCTGTTGTCCTTGATTACTTGAACCATTATTTTTATTACTTTCGGTTGTTTTATTCTCTTGTTTTTCTTCTTGTAATTTGCTACTTGTAGTCGGTATATTGCTAGATTTAGTTTCTGCTTTTTTGGGAGTTTCAGAAACTTTTGTTGATTTTTTAGATTTATTTTCTCGTTTTGAAGTATCTTCTTTTGGACTTTCACTATTTCCATTTGTTGTTTTGTTTCCAGTTTCATCTGTTTCAGTAGTTATATCGTCTTTGCTTTGTTCTTCCTCTTGCAAGTTAAATTCCTCATCTTTATCTTCTACAACATTAACCTGTTCGTGGTTTGAATTTGTCTTTAAACATTTGGTTAGAACAAAAGCTCCACTAACTGCTACTGCAAAAACAACAATGACAACTAAAATGATTTTCTTTTTCATAACAATCACACTCCTTTATTTCTTTCAATCTAGCATATTCTAAAATATTTTGCATTTGTGTAAATACTTATATACTTTTTTCAGTTAGTAAATAAATAGTTAGTAATAATACTAGGGAGGATTGTAAGGAGGGATTTGTGGAATAATAACTCCCACTATCTTGCGTCCATAGACTTTTGTCTTTGGAGATGTTTCCCATAAAATTCAATGGCATTAACAACAAAATCTTCAATTTTTTTCTCCTCAATATTCTTTGGGAGTACATTTCTTATTCTGTCTGCATTAAATTTCATTTTGGGAATCTGGTTGGGTTTCTCCTCTGATAAAATATCTTCTATTTCATCAGTCGTAAGTGTTCCCTCTTGACTCATCTTTTTAAGTCTTATTGCTTGTGCGTGAGATGGTGTTGCCACATTACACTCAATGCAATCTAAAACTGCATATTGTTCTTCATCTTTTAGAAAAGATAATTCAACGGCTGGACTCAATGCGATTTGCTTTTCATCAACTAAATCTAATAACTCTGGTATTAGTTCAGTAAGCCTTATAAACCTTTGAACTTGGCTCTTACTATCTCCAACTTCTTCTGCAAGTAATTGAACTGATTTTTTATTGCTTAACTTGTCCCCAAGTTGGTCACAAGTTAAATCTGTTCTTTTTCCTTGATGTGTTAGGGCTTCTAATTTCATTTTATATGCAAAAGCCTTTTCACTTGGTAGTATTTCTTCCCTTTGTAAGTTACTATCTACCATTATGATAACAGCCTCATCATCTGTTAAATCTCTAACAATACAAGGTAGTGTTTCCTTATTGGCTAATTGACTTGCATATTTTCTTCTATGACCAGATACCATTTCATATCTACCATTTGGCTTTTTTCTAACTAATGCAGGAACTAATACTCCATTTTCTTTTATGCTATCACGCATATTATACATATCTTCATTTTCAATGACTTTAAATGGGTGGTCTGGAAAATCATCAATATCACTTATTTTAATATCAACAACTTTTTCCAACTTATCATTAGTTCTTTCTTCTTCTGTTGTAAAAAGGTCATCTAACTTTGGCAGTGGCATTTTTGGTATGTTCTTTGCCATCATTAAGCACCTCCTTTGCAAAAGAAGAATATGCATTTGCTACCCTTCCACTTTTATCATAAGAAAACACACTTCCTCCTGATGAAGTAGATTCGGCAGTCTTAACTGCTCTTGGTATTTGAGTATTAAATAGTTTTAATATACTCCCATAATTGTCTTTTAATTGAGTTGCTATCTCTTTTGGAAGATTAGCCCTTGAATCAACTAATGTTAATAATGCTCCCTCTATTTTAAGAGTAGGATTTATTTGTCGTCTAACTTTATTTATTATCTTAAATAAATCAGTCATACCTCTTAAAGCAAAGTATTCACTTTGAACTGGTATGATAACACTATTTGCACTAGCAAGAGCATTTATTGTAAGCATACCTAAACTTGGTTGACAGTCTAAAAGTATATAATCATAGTCATCTTTAATACTAGATAAACAATTCCTTAAAGTATATTCTCTACTCATTGCATAGGTTAGTGAATTTTCTAATGCTGACAAAGAAAGATTAGATGGAATTAAATCCACATTTTCACTATGGTGTAATATACTTTCTTTTGTCTTAATTTCTTCATCATTCATAGATTGTTCCATTAAATCAGTTAAAGTATATTTCAATTCATTTTCATCATACCAACCTGCGTAAGTAGTTAAATTACTCTGAGGATCAACATCTACAACTAACACTCTTTTTCCTTGTTTAGCCAATGCTACTCCAAGATTAAATGTTGTTGTGGTCTTACCAACTCCTCCTTTCTGATTTGTGATTGCAATTACCTTGCACTTACTTTCTTGCATATTCTCGCCTCCTTTCTTTTAATTTAGCCACCTTAATTTAATAAGATGGCTATGTATTCCATTTCTGGCATAAAAAAAGAACTGACCATTTTTAATCAGTTCAAATATGTTATTTATTTAATTTCATTATTAGTTCATCAATACAATCTGTATATCTACCTTTCCCTATTGCCTCATTTCTAAATTCATTTAAGGCTTTCAATACTAATGAAATTTCATTTTTGTATATATGTATTTTTATTTTCTTTTTAAACATATTTTATTCCCCCTTTAATGTAATTTATACTTGATAAGGAATTTCTGCTGTTTGTGGAATATCAAGTGTTGTTGTGTATTTTTCAAATCTATCTACTGTATCGCTTTCCATTTTATTCGTTACTCTAACATATATATTATATGTTGTTTGAATAGTAGAATGTCCTAATCTCTTTGATACTGCTTTAATATCTGCACCACTCTCAATAAGTTTTGTTGCGTGTGTATCTCTAAAATCGTGAAACCTACTGTTAATTCCCAATTCATAATGAATAACTTTAAATGCATACTTCGGTGAATCTGTTCCTAAAAATTGTCCATTATCTTTTACAAAAACTAATTGTGCTTCTGGTAAAGGTAATTCTAATTCTGCATTTGCTTCTATCAATTTTGTTTGTTCTCTTTTAGTAATTTCATTTATTACTTTCTTTTCATAATAGCAAAGATAAGAATCTCCATAGAATTTTCTATTTTCTTCTTGTTCTTTTTTATAATCTTTTAATGCATTTACTAGCGTATCTCCAATAGAAATAGTTCTTCTACTTTGAGGATTTTTACAATCCCCATAATACCAAACACCAACAGAATGTCCTTTTGTTATATTTTTTCTTTTTGGTAAACCATATTGATTTTTCTTAATAATGTTTTTATTTATTGTTAATGTTTTCTTTTCAAAATCAACGCAGTCCCAAGTTAAACCATATACTTCCGACACTCTCATTCCTGTATAATAAGCAGTTAAAAAAGCATAATATATTGAATGTGTACCTTTAAATCTATCTAATATTCTTTCTATTTCTTCTTGTGTAAATATATGTGCAGGATCTTTTCCAATTTTATCTATTCTTGGTGCGTGGACGTGTTCAGCAGGATTAGTGTTAATATAATTTAATGTGTAACACGCATATTTTAATGAACCTTTAACCACTTTTAAAATACTCGCCATATAGTTTTTTGAAAAGCCATACTCAACATATATTTTATTGATAAATTCCTGTAAAAGTCGTGTATCTAATTGCCATAATTTATAAAATCCTACTCTTGGTTTTACGTGATTTTTAATAATGTTTATATAAGATATTGTAGTAGAGTAATGCAAATTGAAACTTGCATAATTATCTATCCAATAATCTAAAAAATCTGCATACGACATATTTTCTCTTAACTGCGTCTTTTGACCATTGTAGTAAAAATTGTTATAGGCTTTTGCTCCTTCTTTAAAAGCCTCTGCTTTTGTTGGATACCCTGACTTTGTTATCCATTTTCTTGTTCCCTCAACTGTTGCAATTTCAAATCGGTATTCATATACCTTTCCACGTTTTCTTACGCTTACCATAGTTATCTCTCCTTCATTATAAAACTTAATGAAACGGAAAAATGCCAGCATTTCGAATGCTGACATTTTATATAACTATGTCCACAATAATTGTCCACGTAGATTTTTTATTGATTTTTATGGGGTTTCCTCGATTCTGTCCACATTATTTATGCTATGTGGACAAATCGTGGACAAATTGTCATCTGTGGACAAATTTATCATTTTTTCTATTTTTAACAATTCCTTATTTTATAAGGGTTTGCGAGGTTATTTACCACAACAGTTTTTGTACTTTTTGCCACTTCCACATGGACACGGATCATTTCTTCCTATCTTCTCACTCTTTTTAGGAGCTTTACTAACCTTATCCTTACCATCGTTAGTTAACTTATTTTTAACGATTTCTTTTCTTTCAATATTTTGCCTAATTTCAGATTTTAACAAATATATAGAAGTATCCTTGTTAATTCTATTAATCATCGCATCAAATAGCTCAAACCCTTCTAAAGTATAAGCTTGCAATGGGTTTTCTTGAGCATATCCCCTCAAATGAATACCCTCTCTCAAATGACTCATCGTACTAATATGTTCCATCCAATAATTATCAATAAGTCTAAGTGATATTGCTTTTTCGAATTCATCAACTAACTCACTAGGCATAACACTAATTTTTTCATTATAATCCTTTAATACATTATCATATATAATTTCAATTACTTCACTATTAGACTTGCCATTAATTTCTGACAAAGCAAGTCTATATTTTTTTAGCAAGTTCTCATTACAAGCTTCTACAATTTCTTCATAATCTTTCTCTTTCAAAGTAGGAGTTTCTATTGTATGACTATTTACAAGTTCAGTTATATAATCCTTAAAATTACCTAAAACCTCATCATGAATAGACTCGCTATCCAATATCTTGTTTCTCTTCTCATATATGATTTCTCTTTGATTATTCATAACATCATCATATTGTAATAATTGTTTACGCGTATCAAAGTTATTACCTTCAACTCTTTTTTGAGCACTTTCTACAGATTTTGCAAACATTTTCATTTGAATAGATTGATCACCATCAAATCCCAAATTCTTAAGAGTATCCCTATACCTATCAGAACCGAATCTAACCAAAAGTTCATCTTCAAAAGATACATAGAATTGAGTAAAACCAGGATCACCTTGTCTACCAGATCTACCTCTTAACTGATTATCTATTCTTCTAGATTCATGTCTTTCGGTACCTATTACACAAAGACCGCCTAACTCTTTTACACCTTCACCAAGTTTAATATCAGTACCACGACCAGCCATATTAGTAGCTATAGTAACTGCACCCTTTTGTCCAGCTTTAGCGATAATCTCAGCTTCCCTAGCGTGATTTTTAGCATTCAAAACCTCATGTTTAATTTTCTTTTTAGTAAGCATATGGCTTATCAATTCACTAGTTTCAATTGCAATTGTACCAACCAATATAGGTTGTCCTAAATTGTGTCTTTTCTCTATTTCATTTACTATCGCATTATATTTTCCACTCTTACCTGCAAATAAAATATCAGTAGCATCTTCCCTAATAACCGGTTTATTAGTAGGAATAGAAATAACATACATATTATATATATTCCTAAACTCTTCTTCTTCCGTCTTAGCAGTACCAGTCATCCCAGATAATTTTGGATACATTCTAAATAAATTTTGAAAAGTAATCGTAGCTAACGTCTTAGTTTCTTGTTTTATTTTAACATTTTCCTTAGCTTCGATTGCTTGATGTAAACCTTCTGAAAATTGTCTTCCCTTCATAAGACGACCAGTAAATTGGTCAACTATAATAACTTCGCCATCTTGTACTACATAATCTACATCCTTCTTCATCGCATAATTAGCCTTTAAAGCTTGATTAATATGATGTACTAAAGCAGTATTACTAATATCATATAAATTATTAATATGAAAATGGCTTTCACATTTAGTAGACCCTTCATCGGTTAAACTAATAGCCCTAGTCTTTTCATCTTTAATATAATCCTCATTTTCCACCAAAGATTTAACAAAGTTATCCGCACTGACATATAAATTAGCAGATTGCATAAACCCACCAGAAATAATTAACGGAGTTCTTGCTTCATCTATTAAAACAGAGTCAACTTCATCGATAATACAATAATTAAATCCTCTTTGAACTCTATCTTCTGCCTTTACAACCATATTATCTCTTAGATAATCAAAACCCAATTCATTATTAGTAGTATAAGTAATATCACAGTTATACACATCTCTTTTTTCTTTTGGAGTAAGTTCTCTTAAATTAACCCCAACACTAATACCTAAAAAAGAAAATATTGGGCCCATCCATTCAGCATTTCTACTAGTCAAATATTCGTTAACCGTAACAACATGAACACCCTTACCAGTTAAAGAATTTAAATATGCTGGAAATACAGTTGTTAATGTTTTACCTTCACCAGTTTTAAGTTCAGCAATATTACCATAATGTATTGCAATTGCCCCTAACAACTGAACATAATAAGCCTTCTCTCCAATTTGTCTATAAGCAGCTTCCCTAGCAACCGCATAAGCTTCCACCAAAATATCATCTAGCTCTTCACCATCAGCAAGTCTTTTCCTAAATTCATCGGTTTTTGAAGATAACTTTTTATCACTAAGTTTAGACATTTCTTCATCCAAAGCAATTATCTTATCCGCAATTAATCTAAACTTATTTAACTCTTTATATTCATTATCAAAATATTTCTTTAAAAAATTAAACATATCAAGTCCTCCTACACTAATTCTATATCATTTTAGTATTTTTTTCAAGTAAATGTGTCTAATTTAAAAAATAACAAATCATTAAAAATCATTTATCTTACATAAGACCTTTGTAATACTTCCATTCTAAATTTCTTAAAACCAATCTATCTATTAAATTCTCACTTATCACTCCATTATTAATCGCAGTCTTTATATCATCAATAAATTTTTCATAATCAGTAGTTATTATTAAATTATTTAAAGAAAGAACTGCTTTTACATTAACATTATCTATCTTACTTATTGCTTTCATATCTAAACTATCAGTAATAATAATACCACCGAATTCTAAATCATCTCTTAAAATATTATGAATTGAAAAAGATATCGATGCTGGATTAGAAGGATCTATACTACTTACAACATTATGACTTATCATAATAGCTTCTGCAGAAGATTCTATTCCTCCTTTAAAAGGTAAAATATCATTTTTTAAAATGAATTCATAACTACGGCTATCATAAGACGTCCCAGTATGTGTATCAATATTATTCCCATATCCAGGAAAATGTTTTAATACATAAGATACCCCACTACCCAAACTAGCTTTAATAACCGTCTTTGCATACTCCGTAGTTACCTTAGCATCTTCACCTAATGCTCTTTCATACATATAATCATTACTATCGGTACTAACATCAACCACCGGAGCTAAATTCAAATTAATTCCTAAACTATTTAAAACATTACTCTTAATAATCGTATCTTCTTCTATTAATGATAAACCTCCTAATCTATATAACTCTTTTGAAGACTTAAAAGGAGTAGCTACCAAAAGAGGATTAGAACTTACTCTTACCACCTTACCTCCTTCTTCATCAACTGCAATTAGCAAAGGAATAGATGAATGTTTATCTAAGTTCTTTATCATTCTTATAACTTCTTCCTTACTCTTATTTTTAAAATCTTTGGCAAAAAAGACATAACCACCTAATTTATATTTATAGGATGTAGCTAATTTATCTTCTTCCGGATATCTAGCCAAAACAAGTTGACCTATCTTCTCTTCTAGCGATAACTCACTTAATTTACTATAAGATTGTTTTTCATAATCACTAAATAAACTTCTACCATTACCAATATTCTCTATTTTTTTATAAGATAAAATATTTTTATCATTAATATCGCCAATATATTCTAAAACAATACTATCCCCCAAATCTAAATTAAGTTCATCCATAGTAAAAGAATATAAACAATCATTACTATCTACTAAAATTAAATCATTATTAATACCAATAACC